>Ga0307373_10000183_pt1 | contig 113596 bp, 107 predicted proteins | sample OX2MG_FD_202534 | JGI IMG/M metagenome (GOLD analysis project Ga0307373, IMG submission 202534) | Soil microbial communities from Risofladan, Vaasa, Finland - OX-2 | ecosystem: Environmental > Terrestrial > Soil > Coastal area > Acid sulfate soil | place: Finland: Risofladan, Vaasa... | reverse complement strand
AGCACATCGATGCCTTCATCGCCGCCTACAACGAGAACGCACAGCCCTTCGCATGGCGAAAGAAAAAAGTCCGCCAGCGCCGCTTCAAGGGCCGACGTATCACTCAGCTTTGATTCCGGGTACTAGTCCCGCGCAACCGCTCTCACATATGTTCGCTCTTTATGACATGAGGCTCCTTAAAGCGCACAAATCTGAGGACGCCGGCAAATTTGCATCGGCCCTTCTACGCTTTGACATCCAAGCGAGCGAAACCGTGCCGGGGTACGGTTTAATCCTGGATCGTATTTACGACTTACTATTTGCCGAGCTCGACGCGGTTAACGCGAAAATCAAGGAAACATCGTCTGCCACCCTAGCGCCGGGCACTCAGCCCAGAGCTAGATAGACTGAGTCTCGGTCAGCCACTGGCGCAGCTCGGCCGTCACCGCCTCCGGCCGCTCCATGGTCGAGAGGTGGCCGCAATTGTCGATCAGATCGAGCTGCGCGCGCGGAATTCCGGCGGCGATTTCCTGCGCGAGATCCGGCGGCGTCAGCTGGTCCTCGCGGCCGCACAGCACCAGCGTCGGGCAAGCGATGCGGCCGAGCAACGGGCGGCTGTCAATGCGGCCCATGATCGCCTTCTGCTGGCGCAGGAATGCGTCCTTGCCGACGCGCTCGGCCATGGCCGTGATCGCGCCGGTCAGAGCGGCGTCCTTGAGTCGCGCGGGATGGAGAAAGAGCGGCAGCAGCCGCGGCGTCACGCCCTTGAATTCGCCTTTCTCGGCGAGCTCGATGAGGCCGCGGCGGCGCGACGTCTGCTCGGGCGTGTCGGCGCGCGCGCCGGTGTCGAGCAGCGCCAGGCGCTCGACCCGCTCCGGCGCCTGGCGCATCACCTCGAGCGCGCAATAACCGCCCATCGACAACCCGGCGAGCGCGAAGCGCGGCGGCGCCGCCGCCAGCACGCGCCGGGCAATGGCTGCCAGGGAGTCGTCCTGCGTCAGGTCGGCAACCCAGCATTCGGCAATATCGCCCAGGGCCGCGATCTGGCTGCGCCAGAGGGTTCCGTCGCACAGCAGCCCCGGTAAGAGCACGAGTGGCGTTTTCTGCGCCATGGCGTGAGGTTAGGTGAAGCCCGCCGGCCACGCCACGCCGCCGAATCGGTGCAAAGCTAAGAAATAATTTGACTTTCCGGGGTACAACCCCAATTAAAGGGCATCCTCCAACAGCGAAAATCGCAGAAAGACGTTTACCGTTCGATGACTTTTTCCGACCTCGGCCTCTCTCCAGAGGTCCTGCGGGCGGTCGAAGATGCCGGCTACAAGCAACCGACGCCCATCCAAGAACAGGCCATACCCTACATCCTGATGGGCCGTGACGTGTTGGGTTGCGCCCAGACCGGCACCGGCAAGACCGCCTCCTTCACTCTTCCCATGATCGATATCCTTGCTTCGGGCCGCGCGCGTGCGCGCATGCCGCGCACGTTGGTGATCGAGCCGACGCGCGAACTCGCGGCGCAAGTCTCCGAAGCCTTCGACGTCTACGGCAAGCACCACAAGCTCAACCAGGCGCTGCTGATCGGCGGCGAAAGCTTCACCGACCAGGAGCGCAAGCTCGACCGCGGCGTCGACGTGCTGATCGCAACGCCCGGCCGCCTGATCGACCTGTTCGAGCGCGGCAAGATCCTGCTCTCCGACGTCAAGATCCTGGTGATCGACGAAGCCGACCGCATGCTCGACATGGGATTCATTCCCGACGTCGAGCGCATCGTCGGCTTGCTGCCGCGGATACGCCAGACGCTTTTCTTCTCGGCGACGATGCCGCCGGAAATCCGCCGCCTGGCCGACGCGTTCCTGATGAATCCCAAGGAGATCTCGGTCGCGCCACCGGCCTCGCCGGCGGCCACGGTCGCGCAGGCGTTGGCCGTGATCGAGCCCGACGACAAGCGCGAAGCGCTCCGCCGCTTGATCCGCAGCGAGAACGTGAAGAACGCGCTGATCTTCTGCAACCGCAAACGCGACGTCGACATCCTCTGCCGCTCGCTCAAAAGGGACGGCTTCGATGTGGCCGCGCTCCACGGCGACATGCCGCAGTCCAAGCGCACCGAGACGCTCGAGCGCTTCCGCAACAACGAGATCCGGCTTTTGGTGTGCAGCGACGTCGCGGCCCGCGGCCTCGACATCCAGGGCATGTCGCACGTCTTCAATTTCGACGTGCCGATCCATGCCGAGGATTACGTCCACCGCATCGGCCGCACCGGCCGTGCCGGCCGCGAGGGTCGCGCCTTCACCCTGGCGGCGCCGGAAGACGGCCGCTTCGTCCAGGCGATCGAACAACTCATCGGCAAGCCGATTCCGCCGGTCGCGGTCGAAGGGGTGGCTGCCGCCGCGTTGTCGTTCGAAGAATCCGAGGGCCGCGGCCGTTCGCGTCTCGGCCGGGGCAAGTCGCGTTCGGCGGAGCCGCATCGCGGCACGCACCACGACGCATCGCATCCTGCGGCACCGCGCCAGGGCGCACGCCGCCACGAGGCGCCGCGGGCGTCCAAGCCGCATCAGCCCGCGCGCAAGCCGGAGCCGACGCACAAGCCGGAGCCGCCGCACAAACCGGAGCCGACGCGCTACGCGCCGATCACCATGGGCGCTGCGCCGACGCCCGAACCCGCCGCGCCGCGGGCGAGCGGCCACGATCACCGCAATCATGACGACGGTCCGCGCGTGGTAGGCTTTGGCGACCACATGCCAGCGTTTCTCGCCCGTCGCGCCGCGCGCGGCTGACCGCCGCGAGGGGGAGGCCGATGAAGACGATCTTCGTCAACGTCAAATGCGAGCTGGGCCGCGCGTACAAGGTCGCCGAGGAGGCGGTCGAGACCATCCCCGAGGTCTCGGAGGTGTTCTCGGTATCGGGGCAATACGACTTGCTCATGAAATGCTATCTGCCCGACGAGATGGACATCGGCCACTTCGTGGTCGAGCATCTCCAGCGCCTGCCCGGGGTGAAAGACACCTTCACCACCATGGCCTATAAGGCGTTCTCGCCCGACAAGTCGTCCTGATCTTCCGGTCGGCATGAGGGCGCGCGCGAGGGTGGCGTGAACGTAGCGGCGCGGCACATTCTCATCGTCGGTGCCGGCCACGCCGGCGGCGTCGCGGCGGCGACGCTGCGCCAGGCCGGCTTCACCGGCGCCATCACCCTCGTCGGCAGCGAGCCGTATCCGCCGCACGAACGGCCGCCGCTGTCGAAGGAGCTGCTCGCCGGCGTCATTCCCATCGAGAAGACCTATCTTCGTCCCCTCGCCTTCTATGCCGAGAACGGCATCGCCTTCCGTCCCGGCGAGACCGCGGTGGCAATCGACCGCAAGGCGCAGCGGGTCGAACTCGCGAACGGCGATACGGTGCCGTACGACGCGTTGCTGCTGACGACGGGTGCGCGGGCGCGACGTCTCACGCTGCGCGGCGCCGACCATCCGCGCGTGCTTTATCTGCGCGACATTGCGGACTCGCTCGCGCTGCGCGAAGCCTTGAATACCGGCGTGCGCGTCGTGGTGGTCGGCGCCGGCTTCATCGGCCTCGAAGCTGCGGCGGTGGCGCGCAAGCGCGGCGCCGCGGTGACCGTACTCGAGGTCCAGCGCGAGCCGTTGCAGCGCGTCTGCCCGCCCGAGATCGGCCGCTTCATGGCGGACCTGCATCGGCGCAACGGCGTCGATCTGCGCACCGGCGTCGCGCTGACCGCAATCGAGCCGGACGGAGACGCGCTTGTGTTGCGCACCGCCGACGGCGGCGCGATTGCCGCCGACGTCGTTCTCGCCGGCATCGGCGCGCAGCCCAACGTCGAGCTTGGTCAGGCCGCCGGCCTCGCGATCGATGACGGCATCGTCACCGACGAATTCGGCCGTACCGGCGATCCGCAGATTTTCGCCGCCGGCGACGTGACCCGTCATTTCAATCCCCTCCTCGGCCGCAGGCTGCGCCTCGAGGCGTGGCAGAACGCGCAGAACCAGGCGATGGCCGTCGCCAAGGTGATGGCCGGCGGCAACCAGCCGCACGCCGAGTTGCCCTGGTTCTGGACCGATCAATACGACGTCAATCTGCAGATCGCCGGCGCGCCCGAACGTTGGAGCGAGCTGGTATGGCGCGGCACCGCGAGTGACAAGGCTTTCACGGTATTCGCCCTTGCCGACGGCAAGCCGGTCGGCACCATCACGATGAACAACGGCCGCGACATGCGCGCGGCGCGCGAGCTGATTGCGCGCGATCGCGCCGTCGACCCGGCGCGGCTTGCGGACCCGAAGGTGAAATTGCAGGATCTGGCCAGGGAGAACTGAAGGTGGCTGAAGAAAACTGGATAACGGTCGCGAAACGCTCGGCGGTCAATGCGGGCGACGTGATCGGCGTGACGCTGGGCGAGCGCGAGATCGCGCTCTACAACATCGACGGCGAGATCTATGCCACCGACAACCTGTGCACGCACGCCTTCGCGCTGCTGAGCCAGGGTTGGCTCGATGGCGAAGTGATCGAATGCCCGCTGCATGGCGGCCGCTTCGAGGTCAAGACCGGCAAGGGCCTGGGGCCGCCGATCAACGACGATCTCAAGACCTATCCGGTGCGCGTGATCGGCGACGACGTGCAGGTCAGGCTCGACGCCTGAGACGACATCGCGGCGTCCGCGCGCGCGCGCGCGATGACCGCCGCCATAAACAAGACGATCAACAGCGGCGTCGCCAAACCGGCGCGGAAAACGCTCGGCGGGTTGAAGAGCGGCCATGCCCACACCGATATGCCGGCGATGAGCTCGCCAAGGCGGAAGCCGTGGTCGAGAGCGTGGATCAGGACCAGCGCCGCCGCGACAGCGAGCAGCACGCAGTCATAATTCGAGACATGCGGCGCCGCCAGGATCGTCGCGGCCAGGATCACGGCAATTCGCAGTCCCTCGGACATCGCCGACTGCCGCTGCGTCCAGTACACGATGCCCGCGGCGGCGGCAGTCGCCGCCGCCTGCAGGATGTTGGCGAATGCCGGCGTCGCGCCGAGCACGCTCGCCGACGCATAGACGCTCATGCCCTTGAGGCGTCCGGCCTCGACCCACGCGCCATAGAGTGCGCGGTCGCCGGCGGCAAAGCTGAGCCATTGCCGCCAAATTTCGAAGCCAAAGACGGCGCCGCTGAGCACCGCGAGCGTGACTGCCACAGCGACGGCGCTGCCGAGCGCGCGCCATTGCCGCGCCGCGATCAGCGCGACCGGTACCATCAGCCAAAGCTGCGGTTTGTAGGTGAGAACGCCGAGCAGCGCGCCGGCCACCAACGGCGATCGCGCCAGCAACCCGAAGCCTCCCAGCAGCAGCGCGCCGCTGAGAAAACCGTTCTGACCAACGCCGACGTTGAAGGCGGTCGCTGGGCACAGCACGAGCACCGCCGCAAAGCCGGCGCGCCGGCTGGCCGTCGCGGCGAAGCGCCAGCCCGCGGCGAGTAACCCGGCGAAGCTCGCGGCCTGAAAAAGAACGCAGCCGGCGGCGGCCGGCAGCACGCCGAACGGCAGCAGAAGCAGCAGGAAATGCGGCGGATAAACCCACGGGTGCAGCGACAACGGTTGGCTCAGCCAGCCGGCAAATGTCGCATTGAGCTGGGCCGTAAAGCGCGCGCCATCGGACAGCAGGCCGAGGTCGCCGCTGAAATAGCTTTGCACGGCCGTCTCGTAGGCCAGCCAGTCCTGGACCGGCTCCGCGATGAAAGCAGGTGCGTAAACCTGCCACGCGGCAATGCCAATGACGCCAGACAACACGATGATGGCGAGCGCCAGCCAGCGCGAAAGACCGGGTGCAGACGTAGGCGACGTGGGCGTCATCCGGCGCAACCCGTTGCCGATGCCGGCCAAGCCGCACGGGCGCGCGAAGGCGGCTCATCCGGCGCGAGACGTGCGCGGATCACCACCAATGCGAGGAGCGCGATCGCAGTCACGGGTCCCAGCGGGAGATGCGATGTGCCGCCGAGGCTCAAGAGCAGCAATGGCAGCAGGAATAGCGCGCAAAGCGTCGTCTTTTCCCACGGCAGGAAAACGGTCTGGCGTGCGGCACGCACCAGCCACGCCGCCGCGATCGCCGCGAGCGCCAGATCGTAGAGCAGGACGACCGGTACCGCGACGATACTGGCAGCGGCCAGCACGGCGCCGCGGAGCTCGATGCTGCATTCGCGTCGCCAGACATACGACACCGCCACAACCGCAGCGAACGTCGCAAGCGCCTGCGCGATATACGCGACGGCGACGCTGCCGTGAAGCAGGCGGGCGGCGGCGAACGGGCTGATCATGCCGGCGAAATTGATGCGGCCGAACTCGTAGGTCGAATGCGACCCGAGCATGGCGACGGCATAGGCGTGCCACGTTGCCCAGCCGAATGCTGCCGCCGAGGCGAGCACCAGGACAATGACCGTGACGGCAGCGGCCGCAACCGCGCGCCAGCGGCCGGCCGCGACCAGCGCGACGGGAATCAGCAGGCCGAGGTGCGGCTTGTAGCACAATGCGCCGAACAGGATGCCGGCGACGACCGGCCGCCGATCGACAAGCAGCGTCGCTGCGCCGAACAATGCGGCGGTAAGCAAAGCGTTCTGGCCGAGGCCGAGGGTCCAGAACACCGCGGGAAACGCGAGCAGTGGCACGCACGATTGCCAGCTGCGCTCGCCAAGAACGGCACGTCCTGCGACCGCATAGAGCACCAACGTCGTTGCCTCGAACGCAACGAAGGCGACGATATAAGGCAGGCGAGCAAGCAGCGCGCAGATCAGCAGGAACACCGGCGGATAGTAGAAAAACTGGTACTGAATGCCGCGCTCGGTTGCCCGTTGTTCCGCCGCGTAATGCGCCGCTTTTTCATAGGCGAGCTGCGGCGTGCCGGCATCGGCGAGATCGCCGGCGGCATAGAAACTCGCGAAGTCGGTCGTGAGCGGGCGGTCGAGCAGCACGATCCAGCCATGCGTGCCGGCGACCATGAACCCGAAGGCCAGGATCTCGACAACGAGGATGACGCGCGCATAGCCGAGAACGCGCGCGCGACCGAGCCAGTCACCGCTACGCAACTGACCGAAAATCCGTTCCGCCAACTGCTTTATCCGCATGTCCGTCATGGCGCCGCGCGCGGACCTGAAGATACGGAAACTATGGGTAACAAACGGTAAAGGATAGGCCGCCGCCAGCCGTGGCCGGCGATAAGGGCGTCAAGGCCGGTCCGGAATCGGCCGCCACCGGCGGCTTCGGCGCTTAGCGCACGGTACGAATCGCCAGCCCGCTCATCTCGTATTGCGGCATGCCGAAGATGTCGTGACCGGTCACCGTCTTGTCCTGCGTCACGATGATGACGTTCGCGCCGATGCCGCCGGCGCGCTCCTTCAGCTGCTCGGTCAAGCTGCCTTCGGTGGCGGCGGAGCCGCCGCGCGCGACGACCACGCCAAGCTGGATGTATGCGGGCGGCGGGCGGTGCACGACCTGGACGATCCCGTTCCACGGCCGATAATAGACGTTCGTCGCCGGATAGTAGTCGGTGTGGTCGCAGCCCGTCGCCGCTAGCGCGAGCGCCGCGCACGCCGCGCGCAGCGCGGCCCGCCGATAGCGCTTGGCGCCAGCGACCACCGCGACGACGCGTGCGATCCCGCGACGGCGCGCGGCACGCGCGCGGACGGCGCTGGATCTCAGTTGACCGGTGAAATTCGGCAAGGAGCGCGATCCAAAAGCGGGCCCTCTCTTTATCAGATCGGCCCTGCGGCACGGAAGAGCATTTACCCGCGTCGGCCGAGCCTCCTACGATGGCGCGGCGCCGCGGAATGCAAGCGGGCGAAGAGCAGGCGAACCGATATGAAGATCAAATCCGACGATTTCCGCGTACGCGAGGGGCACAGGGTCAAGCTGCACAAATGGCCGACGCACATCGCTCCGGTCTACAAAAACAAGGCGCAGTATCAGACCATGCTGTACGACCACGTCGACCGCCTCAGTGCGCTGCAGGCGAAGCTTTACGCCGCCAACCGCTACGCCGTTCTCCTGATCTTCCAGGCGATGGACGCCGCCGGCAAGGATGGCGCGATCAAGCACGTGATGTCGGGCGTCAATCCGCAGGGCTGCCAGGTCTTCAGCTTCAAGCACCCGAGCGCGACCGAGCTGGAACACGACTTTCTCTGGCGCACCACCCGCACCCTGCCCGAGCGCGGCCGCATCGGGATCTTCAACCGTTCGTATTACGAGGAAGTCCTGATCGTGCGCGTTCACCCCGAGATCCTGCGTGCCGAGGGCGTCGAGCTGGGTGATACGGACGACGATTCGATCTGGCCCGACCGCTACCGCTCGATCGTCGACCTCGAGCGCCATCTGCATCGCAACGGCACCCGCATCGTCAAGTTCTTCCTCCATTTGTCGAAGGAAGAGCAGCGCCAGCGCTTCCTGGCGCGGATCGACGAGCCGGAAAAGAACTGGAAGTTCAGCCTCGGCGACATCGAGGAGCGGCGATACTGGAAGCACTACATGAAGGCCTACGAGAAGTGCCTTGCCGCGACGAGCACCGACATCGCGCCGTGGTACGTCGTGCCTGCCGACGACAAGGAAAACGCGCGCTTGATCGTGTCGCATATCCTGCTCGATACGCTCGAAGGACTGCGTCTCGCCTATCCGAAGACGAGCCGTGAGCGACGGCGCGAATTGCTGACGATCCGTAAGCGCCTGGCGCGCGAACGGGAGTGAGGATCGGCGGCCGCGGCGCGCCTTTACGTCCTATTAAGGATTTGAGGCCAGCCTTGGAGTCACCGGAGGATATTGACCTGACCTCTCGAGCGGCGGCGACGGAAGCCGCTCGATGAACGGGGGAATATCCTTTGTTGCTCGAGTTTCGTGGCGACGTTCGTGGCGACCCGGTTCTTGGCCTGGCGCTGGCCTATTGGGAACGCAAATGCGGAACGCGCATCGCGCCCAGTCGGCGCGATATCGACCCCATCGAGATTCCGCCCTCACTGCTCCCGTTCCTGCAGATCACCGAGCGCACGAAGGGCAGCGGGCGTATCCGCTTTCGGCTGGTCGGCACCGGGATCGTCGAGGCGTATGGCGCCGACCTGACCGGGAAATACGTTGACGAGATCTATTCGGGCGCGCGACTGCGCTACGTCGAGACCAACTACCAGGCCGTGTGCGAGACCAAGCGTCCGGTGGCGATTGTCAACCGCTATCGTTCGAGCCGGCCGGTGGCGCTGGTTTGTTATCGGCTGGTCATGCCGCTGTCCGACGACGGCGTGACGATCCACCAATTCCTGACCGCCATGCGTTTCGAGCACCCCGGCGACGCCGTCGAATGGCGTGGTGCGTGGCTCGGGAACAGCGGCAACTTCGATTACGCCCGTTCGTATTCCGGCGTGATCAACGCACGCCATCCGCTTCGCAGCGCCGGCTGATTTGATTAACTCCGCGGTTGCCGATCGGCTCGAACCGCGGGCGATCGTTAACCGCTCTGCGGCCGGCTAATCCGTCGCGTAGACCCCTAATGAAACGCTAACGACGGTGTGTCTTTTTGGTCTCTATCCCATTGAAATCACGCCAAATTGTCGGTCTATCTGCTTGACCGGCCGCTGCCGATTCGCTCTTATGATTTCGACGCGACGGCAGTGTGAATAGCAATCGATGGTCGGCGTTTGCCGATGCCCGTAGGACTAAAACGGATCAAAAAAATTGAAACCGCAATCCTTCATCGCGGTGATTTCGCCCGGCCCGTCAGCCGACGGCTAACGGAAATGACGGGCTATCGGCAGCGGGTTCGATTTCGTTCGACGGCCTGACGCGCGGGCCAGGCGCGAGGCGCATGGCGTAGGGGTATCATGGAAGCGAAGTCGCGCAGAACGCGCCATTAGCAAGATAAAAGACGCTTAACCGGGGGAGCATTGATGGTTGAGCAAGTTTCGGTTTGCGCGTTACGCGACGTTTCCGAGCCCGACCTTCCGGGTGAAATCGAATCCGAAGCGGCGCCGAGGGCCGTCTTACCGATCGAGGACATCGATCAGTGCCTGGAGGCGGTGGCGGATCTCGCGCTCGATATCGGGTATTTTTCCGACCTTGTCCTCGCCGAGCGGCGACTTGCCATGATCAGGCAGTGGCTGCAGCGCGAAATGGCGCGGTACGAAGATCTTTGACGCCCGGCAAGCCGGCGCCCAACGCCGGCTCTAGGGATAGACCGCGGCGGCAATGCGGAAGACTTCCGCAACCGACGGATTGTCGACGGCGATTTCCTCGTCGGGGTTGTACATCCGCAGCCGCGTATCCTTGAAGCCGTCGCCGACGACGACGGCACAATCGGCCCGCTTGTCTTTGCGCACGAATATCACCAGATCGCCGACTGTCGGCATGCGCCGCGTATTGACGTAAACGAGCGAACCCGGCCGCAGGGCGATGCCGACGCGATTGGAGTGCGACCGGATGGCGAACCAGCCCTCGCCGCCGCCGCAGAAATCGGGAATCGGCACGCTGCCGATTGGCGCCGTGCGGTCGAGAATGAATTCCGGATTCGCCGCGCCTGTCATCTCGCCGTAGACCGGAAGCGTCTCGATCGTGCGCGGCGTTACCACGCGCAGCGACCGCCGCAGCGCCTCGCGCTCGAGCACGCCGACGCCGGCAAAGCGTTCGTTGTCCCACAGCAGCGCGCGCGGGCGGCGCGGCAGCAAATCCTCCGGCGCGACGCCCTTCTTCAGCTCCTGCTGATGCTTGGCGATCCGCTCCTCGATCAGCTTGTGCAGGGCGCGCTCGGACATCTTGTAGAAGTCCGCGATCGCCTTGAGCTCTTCGGCCGTTGTCAGCCGCGTCGCCATCTCGATCCGGTGATAGACCGAGATGGTCTTGCCGATGGCGTGCGCGACGTCGGTGAGCGTCTTGCGGTGCTTGGTCCGCAGCGCCGCCAGCACGTAGGCAATGGCGGCCGCGCCGGATTCGACGCTCCACCGCACGGTGTCGCGCTGCACGCGACCCCATTCGCGAATATCGGCGGCGGCGTCGCGGCCTTTAACCACGGGAATCTCTTCGGCACGCACGCCAAGCGCCCGCGCAATGTCCTCGATCTGCAGATTGGTCAGGCGGCGCGCACCGGACTCGACTTTCGAGATGGTCGAAACGCCCATCGCCGGCGTGAGCAGGCGGCCAAGCTCGGATTGCGTCAGGCCCTTCGCCTTGCGCATGCGTTCGATGTTGTTCGGGAACACGACCTCGCCGCGCACGACGCTGCGTCCACTGGTCGATGCCAGCGCCATCCGGCCGGCAATTTCGGTCACTCGAGGATCGCGATGCTCTGTCATGGTTGTTCTCGCGTCAGCGCTACGCCGCGATTCGGGCTGGACGTCCACTCCGATAACTCAGCGATTTTCCTATTTTTTGCAATAACAATTGCGCAATTTTCCTCGTTATCCCCGCTATCCACCGCTTGGCGCCTCAGGGCCGGTTCGGACCGGCGAGCTGGGTTTCGATCTCCAACAGGCGCTGCGCGATGTTCTGCGCGTTAACCGGGAGTTTACCCTGCTCGATCGCCGCGCGGATCTGATCGACGCGCTGCTGGTCCACGGATGGGATGTTCTGCGCCATGGTGCTGATCGCGTTGAGAAGCGTTTGGGCATGCGAGACCTCGCCGGTATCCGCCGGCGTCGCGGCGGCGGCGGCAGCCGCGGCGTCCGGTTTGGCGCCGCCGGCCGCCGATGTGCCCGGCGCCGTCGCGTCGGCAACGATTGGATTCGTCACACCGCTGATGGGATCGGTCGTCATCGTCCACTCCTTGTTGGATCGTTCACCGTTGCTCCTGATCCGCAATGCCATCGCATGGTCATTGCACGGACAGGTCGGCGTGCGGGAACCGCAGCCGCCAGAACTTGCCGATATCTTCGATCACGGTACGCGCCGACGTGATCGCTTCCTTGTCGTCGTTGGCGTTGCCCTTGACGATGCCGTCGATGACGAAGCGATAGAGCTTGCCGAGCCGGATGCCGAGATCGCCGGGCTGCACGCCGGTCAAGCCCAGCATGAATTCCATCACGCGGCCGGCGCGCGCCAGAACGCGCGCCTTCTCCTGCCGATTCTCGTCGTCGATGGCGGCTTCGGCCCGCATCAGGAAGAACTGCACCGCGTCGAGCGCGACCATCATCAGGCGCTCGGACGACACGCCGGCGCAATCGACGCTGCGATAGGCAGAGAGTTGATTCGTGCTCATGGTCTAGCTCGTGGTTGAGGAACCGGTGCGGAAATATTGGTCGAGAAAGCTGCTGACAGTCGTCAGCTGCTGCAACGTCTGCTCCGCGGCGCTGAATTGCTGGGTCAGCAGCACGGTTTGCTGCTGCGCCTCCTGCTGCAGCGAGCTGATCTGCTGATTCATCGACGATAGCGTCGAGTTGAGATTGCTGATCTCCTGCGTCACCGACCCGTTCGTGGTGGCAAGCGCCGAATTGAGAATGCCGGCAAGCTGGCTGTAGAGCCCGGAGCTGACGTTGACCGTTCCGAGGGAGCCGGTCACGCCAGCGGCGATGTTGAGCGACAATCCGTTGGCCGAGCCGGCGCCGTTGACGAAGAGTACGCCGCTGGTGCCGCTCGCGGCTTGGCCGTTGACCGTGCCGACGACCGTGCCGCCCGTGTTCGAGGTGATGTCGACGGCATAGGAGCCAGGCTTTGCGGTGCCGACGCCGGCGATGCCGACATCCGAACTCGTCGCCGTGCCGATGCTGCCGAGGAGCGCCGCTACCGCGGCGTAGTTCGCGCTCACGGCGCTCGAGAAGGTGCTGCTGTCGAGCGTGACCGTGCCGCTCGCCGTGACCGAGAATCCGATCGAACTGAGCGAGCCATAGGGCGTGCTCGCTGGCAGGCCGATGCCGCCCGGCCCCGAAACTGCCTGAAGCAGATTCTGGCGCAGCGTCTCGATGCCGACGTCGCCGAGGAGCGGGCCCGCGCCTTGCGTCGGACTGTAGGTATCGTATTGCCCGATTGTGCTGACCGCGCTGTTGAGCGCGCTGACGACGGCTTGCGCCGCGGTCGTCAGGCTCGAGGTATCGCTGCCGACGGTCACCGTCGCGGAACCGCTCGCTTGCAGCGTCAAGGTGACGCCGGGCACCGTGCCGGTGATGGTGTTGGAGCCGCTGGCGACGGCAATGCCGTTGAGCGTAAAGCTCGAATTCGATGCAGTCTGGGTCTCGGTCATGGGGCTGCCGGAACCGCTGTAGCTCAACGCGGTGAGGCCGCCGGCGCCCGTCACCGTGAAGCTGTGCGCCGCGCCGGTCGCGTTGCCGGTCAGCGTCAGCTCATAGCCCGTGCCGTCGTAGACAACCGCGGCGGAAACGCCGGCACTCGCCGTGTTGATCGCCGCCGCGACGCCGGCGAGCGTGTCCTGGCCGCTCGGGATGTTCACGACAACGGGCGAGCTGCTGCCGACCTTGATCGATACCGTGCCGCTGCCGAGCGAAGCGCTCTGGCTGGTGAACCGGCTCGACACCAGGTTCTCGGCGTGCGCCAGGACGATGTTCGTGAGCGAATAGATTGCCGGCGTAGCCGTCGCAGTTGCGGTACCGGAGACCACGCCATTCGGCGTCGCGGTCACCGTGCGCGGCGGCGTCGACGACAGATCGGCGAGCTGCGCCATCGCCGATTGCAGGCTCGACAGCGAGTTCTGCACCTGGCCAAGCGCCGAAATCTCGGCCTGGACGGGTTTTTCCTGATCCTGAATCAGCGTCGCCGGCTCCTGAAACGCGGCGCTGGCCTGCTGGATCAAGCTGGTGATCTGGCTCGAACTCAATACACCGCTGAGCGTCGTCATTGCTGCCTCCTCAGCAACCGCCTCACTGCCTCCGGATCCTCAAAGCGGCTCGGATGCGAGGAAACCATCCCGGCAACGGACAACCGGGATGGCTCCCTCGACTCCCGAGCCCTAGCCTACTGCAGCAACCGGAGGAAGCTCTGCTGCAACTGGCTGGACTGCGCGAGCGCGTCAACACCCGCCTGCTGCAGGATCTGCTCCTGCGTCAGTTGGGTCGTGACCGCCGGTATGTTTGCGTCCTGGATGGTGGACAGCGCCGAGGTCATGTTCACCTGCGTCGTCTGCAGGTTGGACACGCTCGCTTGCAACCGCTGCTGGGTCGCGCCGAGCTGACCGCCGACGTTCTCCAGCTGCTGGATGGCGAAGTCCACCACGTTCAGGGCCGCGTTGGCATGGCCGACCGTGCTAACGGTCGCCGCCGACAGTTTCGACAGGTTCGAGCTGGTCGTGAGTCCGATGTCGGACGCCGCTGCGCTCAAGGCGAAGCTGTCGGCCGACTGCATCGTCACCACGCCCTGGACGGTCGCGGAGGTGGTGCCGCCGGATGCCAGCGTGACGGTCGACGTGCCGCCCGCCGCCAGCTGGCCGGTGCCGGCGAAGCTGGTGAGCGTGACGTTGTCGCCTTGCGCCTGCGTCAGCACCAGCTTGTTGCTGCTGTTGACCGAGGCGGTGATGCCGGTCTGCCCGCTTTCCTGGTTGATGGCATTCACCAGGCCCGCGAGGCTGTTGGCATTCACAGTGCCCGTCACGGTCGCCGAGATGTTGACCGTGTTGCTGCCCGCGGCGTTGACGTCGCCGAGGGTGAACGAGAACGATCCCGACGTCACCGTGAAGGCGGCGCTGGTATCGGCAATGGCACTGACGTTGGTCTTCGACGTGACGGCATTGACCGCCGTCGCAATGTCGCCCGCGGCTTCGGGCTTGGTCACCGCGACGCTGGAGCCGCCGGCCGAGCCCGACACGCCGATCGAACCGGCGGTGAAGCCGCCCGCCGAGCCCGACGTGATGATGTACGACGCGCCGGTGTTGTCGCTGACGCCGCCAGTACCGACGCCGTTGACCTTGTAGATGCCGGCGCTGGTGTTGGGCGACGACTGATAGACGCCGAGCTGATCGGCAGCGGTATTGCCGATCGAGATCTGGATCGTCTGGCCGTCGTTGGGACCGACCTGGAACTGGACGCCCTGGAAGGTGCCATCGAGCAGGTTCTGGTTGTTGAATTGGGCCTGCTGCGAAATCGTCGTCACCTGGGTCTGCAACTGCGACACGACCTGTTGCAGCGAAGCGAGCTGCGAGGTCGTGTTGGCACCGTTGGCCGCCTGGTCGGCAATGGTACGGAGCTGCTGCAGGATGTTGATCTGCTGCTGCACCGCGCCGTCGGCGGTCTGCACGAGCGACACCGCCTGGTTGACGTTGGAGATCGCCTGGTTCACGCCACCGAGCTGGGTGGTGAAGCCCTGCGCCGCGATGTAGCCGGCAGGATTGTCGGCCGGGCTGTTGATGGCCAAGCCGGACGAAAGCTGCTGCTCCAGGGTGTTGGTCTTGTTGGTCGTCGTGTTCAACGAGTTCAATGCATACAATGCATCGACGTTGGTATTGATCGCGCCTGCAATCATCGTGTCCTCCTCGGCGCGCCCATGGCGAGAGCGAGCCTCCGGGTTGGGGTTGATCTCTGGCTGCCCCCCGCGCCAACCGGATTGGCCGCGCGAATTGCCGCCCACACCCCTATTGACGGCACGCCGCGATTCCTGTTGCAGGCCCGCTAGACCTTGCGGAAAGCGGCGTGCAGACGCGTCCAAGTTCCGGAAAATTTTGCGCAATCGCGGCACATTCACCGCCGAAATGCGGCGGCGGAAAATAACCCGACGCTGCCGACGCATCATGCCGAATGGCGGATCGGATTCATGCCGCCGATGAGCCGGGCCAGGTATTGCCCATAGCTGGCGTTGAGGCCCTTGGTCAGGTGCGCCACGGCGCGGGCGTCGATCAGACCCAGGCGATAGGCGATCTCCTCAAGGCAGGCGACCTTCTGGCCCTGCCGGCGTTCGATGGCCTGGACGAACTGTGCCGCCTCGAGCAGCGCTTCCGGCGTGCCCATGTCGAACCAGGCAAAGCCGCGGCCGAGCCGCTCGGCGCGCAGCGCGCCCATTCGCATGTAGGCGCGATGCAGATCGACGATCTCGTATTCGCCGCGCTTCGATTTCTTGAGCGTGCGGACGATGTCGCAGGCGCGCTCGTCGACGAAATAGAGTCCGGTGACCGCCCATGGCGAACGCGGGTCCATCGGCTTTTCGACGACGTCGGTCACGTGGCCGTTGGGAGCGAGGCTGGCAACGCCGTAACGCTCGGGGTCCGAGACCTCGTAGCAGAAGATCGTCTCGCCGGTCGGCACGAGCGCGGCGCGGCGCAACAGATCGGTCAAGCCGTGGCCATAGAACATATTGTCGCCCAGGACGAGCACGGCCCGCGCGCCGGCGAGCCACGGCTCCGCGATCAGAAACGCCTGCGGCAGGCCTTCGGGTGTCGGCTGCACCGCATAGTCGAGCGCGATGCCCCATTGGCTGCCGTCGCCCAACAGCGCGCGGAACGCTGCGGCATCGCGCGGCGTGGTGATGATGAGGATCTCGCGGATGCCCGCCAGCATGAGCACCGAGATCGGGTAATAGATCATTGGCTTGTCGTAGACCGGGATGAGCTGTTTGCTCATCGCAACCGTCATCGGATAGAGCCGCGTGCCGTTGCCGCCGGCGAGCACGATGCCCTTCATCTCGCTCGAGGCGCCGATGCTCATGCGGCCTCCGTCGCCTGCTTGGCCATGCGGTGGAGACACAGCTCGAGCTCGGCGCGCCACGGCCGCGGCCGAATGCCCCAGATCCGTTCCACCTTGGAGCAATCGAGCGCGCCGTTGCGCGGCCGCGGGGCAGCCGCCGGCCATTCGGCGGCCAAAGTCTGCCGTACCCGTTGCGGTGGTGCCAAGCCGGCGCGCGCCGCCTGCTCGGCGACGGCGGCGATGAATTCATAGACCGAGGTCGCGGGCTGACCGGCGAAATGAAAGACGCCGTGTCCGGCCGCGCCGACGCGCGGCAGTCCCGTCGCGATGGCGACGATCGCGTTCGCCAGATCGGCCGCCGAAGTCGGGCAAACACGGCGATCGACCACACCGGCGAGATCGTGCCGCAGACGCTGCCGCACGATAACCTTGTGAACGAGGCCGCGCTCGAACGGGCTGAATACGGTTGACGTCCGCAGGATCACGTGGAACGCGCCGAGCGCGACGAGCGCGTTCTCGCCGGCCCATTTACTCCGGCCGTACACGCTTTGTGGATTGGCGGCGATCCCCTCGGTGTACGGTGCGTCGCCGATACCGTCGTAGACGTAGTCGGTCGAGATGTGGATGACCGTCGCGCCGACGATGCCGGCTGCTTTGCCGATATTGACCACCCCCTCGAAATTGGCGGCGAATGCCGCGTCGGGCTCGTTTTCCGCCTTGTCGACTGCGGTATAGGCAGCCGTGTTGACGATCACCGCGGGACGCAGGCTGCGCACCAAGCCGATCACGAGATCCTGGTTCTCGATGTCGATCTCGCGCCCGACATAGAACGGCGTGATGTCCCAGGGCCACGGCGCATTCCGCAGCGCGCGCGCGAGCTGACTGCCCTTGCCGAGGACGAGAGCCGTGCGGCTCATGATGCCACCGCGCGCCCGGCGCTCATTGCGCGAACTCCTCGGCGGGAGGGCGCGCGAACAAATCGTCACGGCCGACGGCGCGAAGCGGCGGCCAGGCGCCGTCCTTTTGCGAGAGAACGGCAGCTTCAGGCGCAATCGGCCAGCGGATGCCGAGCACCCGATCGTACCACCGGATGCCGCGCTCGTAGCTCGGGGCGTAGGCCGTCGAGACCTTGTAGCTGACGACGGTGTCGTTCGCGAGCGTGCAGAAGCCGTGTGCAAAGCCGGCAGGGATGAAAAGCGCCTGATCGCGGTTCGCATCGAGCTGCACCGTGACGTGCCGGCCGAAGGTCGGCGACGCGACGCGCACATCGACGGCAACGTCGAAGATTGCACCGTGCAAAACGCGAACGAGCTTGGCCTGGGCGAAGGGCGGCAATTGATAATGCAGGCCGCGTACCGTGCCCGTTTGCGCCGAGCATGATTCGTTGTCCTGCACAAAAGTGACGTCGATGCCGGCATCGGCATAGGCGCGCCCGTTATAGGTCTCGCGAAACCAGCCCCTCGGGTCGCGGAAGCGGTCTGCCGTCACGAGCAGTATCTCAGGAATCTCTTGCCGGGCGACGCGCATCATCGCAGCCACGCCTTGCGCCAGTCGTCGAGATGCTGGTCGAGCATCCAATCGGCAAGGACCGCCGTGCGCAGCGCCTCGCCTTCGCGCCGGCATGCCGCGCGGTCCGCGGCCATGTCGCAGATCGCCTTGACCCAATCGCGGTGACGATTCTTGACGCGTCGCGCCGGCAGATCGCCCTGGTAGGGGACGATGTCGGTGCAGATCACCGGAATACCGAGCACGCCGTATTCGAGGAGGCGCAGGTTGCTCTTCGCCTCATTGAACGGATTGAGCTCGAGCGGCGCGACGCCGAGGTCGAGCTCGAGCGACGCGAGCTTCGCCGGATAATCCGGAATCGGAACCCAGTCGTGGAATTCCTTGACGTAGGGCCTCAAGTCGTCGGGACACATGCCGAAGAACACCCAATCGACGTGCTTCGCGGTCTCTTCGACGATACTGGCCATCATCTGCAGATCGCCGAGATGGCCGAGAGCGCCGGCCCAGCCGACGCGCGGCCGGCCTTCGTCGCGCGGCTGTATCCGCAATCCCTGCCAGCGGCCGCGCTCGAGCCGATTGGCCAGAACCACGACCTCGTCGCACATCGCGCCATAGGCCTTTGCCAGCGGCGCGGTACTGACGACGAGACGATCGCACAGCCCGACCGCGCGGCGCAGACGCTGCCCGACGTCGCGCGGAATGTTCGGACGGTGCACGCTCTTGAGCGGAAGGTTGGTCAGCAGATCGTCGAGCTCGAATACCCGCAGCGCCGGGCTGAGCTGCTTGATCTCGGCGAGCTTCTCGATCTGATGGTCCTCGATCTGGCGCTGGAACACGATGGTGTCGGGCGCGATGCGCGCATATTCGGGCGCCATCATCAGCCGCATGGTCTCGCCGACCTGCAGCACGCCTGTGTCGAACAAAACGCGGCTCGGCGCGATGATCCGGTATTCGCCGCAAGCGTCGCGATCGGCCGGGTGCGCCACGACGCGCGGCCGCGGCCGGAACTCCGGGTCCCAGCAGCGCATGCGGTCGGCCTCGATATCGAAGCCCGAGCCGACCGACGACAGGTTGCGGTTGTAGGCCGGGTCGAAAGCAATGACCGGCATCCAGCGGCGGAACATCGTTTCGCGTTCGCGGTTCAGGCGCGAGCGCTGTTCGGCGGTGGGCTCCTTGCGCGCGCGATCGCGGCGGCTGACGCCGGATTCGTGCATCAGCCGCGCATAAGGCGTCCAGACAACGAGATAGCCGGCCTGGCGCACCTTCAGGCAGTAATCGATGTCCTGATAATTATCGTGCAGCGCCTCGGCATCGAGGCCGGCGACCTCTTCGTACAGCGCGCGGCGCGTCAGCAGGCACGCGCCGGTCACGGCCGAAAAATCCTGCACCGCGGTCAGGCGACCCCAATATCCGGGAGCATTGGCCGGCAGGCCAATATAGGGGTGATCGGCCGGCGCGCCCCAGCCGACGCCCATAATCACGCCGCCATGCTGGATCGTGTTGTTGGGAAAGAGCAGCTTGGCGCCGACGATGCCGACCTCGGGACGCCGCGCGTGCATCATCATCTCGCCGAGCCAGTCGGGATCGATGATGGCGGTATCGTTATTGAGCAGGCAGACATACTCGCCGCGCGCTTCCTCGTGCACGGCGCGATTGTTCATCGCCGAGAAGTTGAACGGGCCGGGATGGCGGATGACGCGTAGCCGCGAGCCGATCTCGTCACGGCGCGCCTCGATCAGGTCGAGATAGTCGCGGGCGTCGCGCGCCGTGCTGTCGTTGTCGATGATGATGACCTCGTAATTCGCGTAGGTCGTCTTGGCGAGGACGCTCTCGACGCATTGCTTCAGGAGATGCAGCCGATCGCGCGTCGGAATGATGATCGAGACGAGCGGATCGGGTCCGGCATGGCGATAGCGCACGCGGAACTGCGTCGGCACCGCGCCAGTCTCGACCGTCGCATCGATGCCGAGCCGCTGCAGATGCGAGGCGACGGCACGCGGCCCCTCGCCCAGGATGTCCTGGATGGGGCGCCGCGTACGTCCGCTCCCCACGAGCCGGTGATAGAGCACGTCGGCGACGTGGCCAAGGCCTGCCGGGCCCAGCCGTTCGGCGAGGCGCAACGCCAGGTCGTACTCCTCGAGACCGTCGCGCTCGGGATCGAAACCGCCGAGCGCCGCAAAAACATAAGGCCGAACCACCAGCAGGCCGCCGACATAGGGCATGCTGCGCATGAGATCGATATTGAAATCGGGCTTGAATTGCGGGCTGGAGCGCTGGCCGCGCGCGTCGATTCGATCTTCATCGGAATAAATCGCCGACCAGTCGCCGTGGCGGAATCCGGCGTCGGCGAGGCTGAACAGCGCGTGCGACGCCACGCGATCGCCGGCATCGATGAGGCCGAACCAGTCGGCGGCGGCATCGCGCAGCAGGCGATTGAGCATCGCCATCGGACGTTCGCCCGTGACCTGACGCCAGATAACGCGGCGCTCGGCGGCCACGGCCGGCGGCGCCGGGCTCTCCGCCGCGACGATCAGACGCCAATCGCTGGCGGTCTGCGCCTGAAGCGATGCGACCGTGGCCGCGACGTTGCCCTCGATGCCGCCGGGAACCGTCATGCCAAGAACGAAGCGTGGCACATGCGGCCATTGCGCGACCCGCTCGGCCACCCAATCGGCGCGGCCGACGGCGGACTTGGCGATACCTTCCATCCATTTGGCATAGGCATCGGCGGCCGTCAGCGTTGCCAGCGGGCCGCGGCCGTATTTTTGCACCGAGGCCTGCAGCTCGCGCAGTTCCGTGTCCTTGCGCGAAACCGCTTCGCGCAGCTCGGCGGTGACATGCTCGAGCCGCACGATCTCATCGCGCATGGCTTCGCGCGACGGTCCGGTCTCGGGCGCGACAGCGGCCGAAGGCACGGCAAGCCGGCTCCAGACCTCGTCGGCACGCTCGATTTCTGCGGCGACGCGATCGCACGCGGCGGTCTGGCAATCCCGCGCACGCAGCGCGTCGTAGACCGTCTGCACCCAGGCGCCGAAGCCGTCGCCGGCGCCCGATGCGACGCCATGACCGATCTGGTGATGGCGCAATTCCGGCGACAGAAACTCTACGACCTTCTCGTCGATCGCCTGCGGCTCGTGCGGCCAGTAAAGGCCGCATTCCGCCGCGACGCGCCAGAACTCGGCGGCCCAGTTGCGCGGATGCTCGATCAGGTCCGGATAATGAACGACCGTGCGCGGAAAGCGGCGGGTCGCTCGCTCGGCTTCGAGCGTGTGTCGCAGCCACAGCAGCGCCGAAGCGGCATCGCTCTTGCGGTCGCGCTTGGCCAGAGAGGCGGCGACTTCGCGCGGATGACGAAGGACCAGGACGAAATGCGGCGTCACGCGCATTGCGCGCAGCAGCGGCAACCAGAGCGGCAGCAATCGGCAGAGCCGCGGATCCTTGAGACCCCAGAGTGGCTTGCCGGCAAAGTCGCGCTCGACGATCGCGCGCAGCCGCTGTGCAGTCTCCGCGGCCGCCGGCGCTTTTGTCCAATCGGCCGGCAGCGGCCGCACATCGTCCCAGCTCGAGCCGAGCGCCGTCAGCAGCCGATCGTGCTCCTGCACGATCTCCATGTGCTCCCAATAGCCGCGCTCGTTGTCCGGCGACGCCGCCATCAGGCGCTCGCCGAGCTCGACGCCGAGCAGGTTGAGGACACGGGTCACCGCCGAGGTGCCGCTGCGATGCATGCCGAGGACGAAAATCGCGCGCCGTTCGGACGAGGCGCCGTCGGGCCGCGGCTCCTGCGCGGCGGCGGTTTTCGCGGGGCCGACCTCGAGGTCGGCAACGGCAGCCATCGCGTCCATCGGCCTTCTCACCTGCTCCATCCGGAATGACCTTCCGGAATATACCGATTTTCCGCTTTTTGGCAATTCCGAAAAGGAGCAAACCCCAACAGTCGCGGAGCGGATTGCGCGCGTTAGATATAGTTAAAGAGCGACAGGCCGCTGATCTTGCCGAAGGCTGCTTGCGCCGCCTGGAGCGCAGTCACGCCCTCGCTGAAACGGCTCATCACGTCGGGCAGGCTGGCGCTTTGGATTGCCGCGAGGTTGGCCTGGTCCGTTGTGCTGACTGCGTTGTCTTGGCTTTGGACAGCGCGGATCTCGCTGAGGCTGGTGCCGAGTGACGCTTCGGCCGACAAGACGCTGGTATGAACCTGGTTAAGCGTCGCTAACGCATCCTGGATCATCTGGTCCGCACGCGCGCGGGTGCCGCTGGCGCCGTCGACCGGCGCCTGAAGCGCGGTGATGACGTCCTGCATCGCCTGGAAGGCGCTGGTCGTTTGGCTGGTGCGGACGGCGAACGCGTCGCCGGCCGCCGGCGTTCCGCTGAAGGTGATATCCATGCCGCCGAACGAGAGCGCGGCGCTCGTGCTGTTGTATGCGCCCGAAGCGACGACGCCGCTGCTGGCGGTGAACGAGACGCTGCCGGGCGCGCCCGTGCCGCTGGCAATCGCATAATCGAGGCTGCCGCCGGCGCCCGCCGAGAACGAAACCTTGAACTGCGTGTTGGCGAGATGCTCGGACGACACTTGCGAGGAATTGAGAACGCCGCCGAGCGCGGCGACGGCGGTGCCGGTGTTGGCGCCCGATGCCGACACCGCGAAGCTGCCGTTGCCGTCGGGCACCTGCATGAAGACCGATTGGCCTGAGACGGCAACGGGCACCTGGAGCGAGGGGCCGATTTCGATCTTGTCGACGCCGCCGTCGCCCTTGAACACCACCTGGCCCGTCGGCGTGAGCTGGAACGGCGCGTTGGTCGATTGCGATCCGGCGAAAATATATTGGCCGTTGGACAGCTGCGTATTCGCGAGCTGCACCAGCTCCTGGAGCGAGCCTTGCACCGAGCTGGCGAGCGCCTGGCGATCGGCGGCGCTCGACGTGGCGGTGGCGCCTTGCAGCGCCGTCGACTGGACCTGGTTCAATAGGTTATCGACCTGGCTGAGGACGCTGAGCGTCTCATTCATCGTGCTTGACACCGCCTGCGCGTTCTGTGCGTTGGTCGAAATCTGATCGATCTGGTTGCTGGTATCGAGCACGGCCGCAGCCGCCGTCGGATTGTCGGTCGCGTCGACGACGCTCTGGCCGCTGGCGATTTGCTGGTTGAGCTTGCTGACGTTCGCCTCCTGCGCCAGCATGTCGTTCAACGTACCCAGGAAGAATTCGGTCGTGCTGATTCGCATGGCTGCGCTCCTTAGCCGTGCATCGCCGTGAGCAGCGTCGAGATCAGCGATTGGATCGTGCCGATCACCTGCGCATTGGCCTGATAGGCCTGCTGCAGCTGAACGAGATTGGCCGCCTCCTCGTTGAGATTGACGCCGGAAATCGATTGCTCGTTGCTTTGCGCCCGGTTGAAGACCGACTGCGCCGCTTGTCCAGCCGCGTTGGCCTCCGATCCGCGGTCGCCGATATCGGTGACGAGCTTCGTATAGGAGTCGTTCAGCGTCTGGCCGGACAGCAGATCGGCGGTCCGTAAGTCGCCCATCGCCACCATGTTGCCGTTGTTGCCTGTGCCGCCCGGCGTCATGACGAAGCTGTCGCCGGTGACGGGCGTCCCAGCCGAGAGCGTGAAGGTTGCAACCTCGCCGGCCGGCGCCGGCGGCGACGGATAGCCGATGGCGAGCGCGGCGCCGTTCGACGCGCTGTACGTTCCCGACGCGATCACGGCATTGCTGCTGTTGAGGACGTTGAACGTCGTCGCCGAGGTGAATTTCACGCTGAGCTGCTGGCCGAAATAGGTCGACGGCACGATCACGGTGCCGGCTGTCAGCGAGCCGCTGGTCGTGGGCGCGCCGGTGCTCATCGTCACGTTACCGGTATTGCTGTCGCTAATGCCGCCGCTCGTCATCGTGCCGGCGGTGGCAACATAAGGCGCGGCCGCCGCGATCGCCGAGGGGTCGGTCGTGGTGACGGCAATGCCGGTGGCGGCCTTGAGGGTCGGTTCGATCTCGAATGAATCGCCGACATTCGCCGTGCCCGACACCGTGATCGACATGCCGTCGAGCGACAGGGTCGGTCCGGCACCGAGCGCCGTCGTTTGGCCGGTCGCAACGTTCACCGCCTGATAGCCGCCGCTGGTCCGCGTCAGGACGTAATCGCCCGGCGTGAAGGTGTTGGGATTGGCGATGGTCGCTGAGAGCGTAGCCGTGCCGGTATTGCCGGTGCTGGCAAAGGCGACGGGCGCCGGGACGGAGAACAGCGCCTTGCCGAGATTGCCGTTGAGATCGAGGCCGAGCGTCTGTTGGCCATTGATCGCCGATGCGAGTGCCACCGCGAGGCCGCCGACGCTGTCGTTGGCGCTGACGTATTGCGAGCGCATGCTGAGCAGGCCGCCAAGCTGGCCGCCGGAAATCCGGTTGGTCAGGTCCTCGCCGTTGGCGGCATATTTGATCGATAGGGTGCCGTCGTTGAAGCTGTCCGATGTCGCCGAGAGGCTGTAGGACGTGGCACCGTTGACCAGCGCCATGCCGCCCGCGAGATAGACGTCCAATGTGCCGCTGGCGCCCGGCGCAATCGTGACGCCGACCTGTTCGCCGAGCTGCTGCACAAGCTGGTCGGCTTGATCGATCAAGCTGTTCGTCGCCGAGTCCGTGGGACCGCTCTGGCTCAGGATGTCCTTGTTGATCTGCGCGATCTGAGCAGCAAGGTTATTGATCTGTGCGACCGACTGCGTGATCTCGCCGTTGACGGTGGTTACGTTCGAGGCGAGCTCGCTGCCGACCGACTGGAACAGCGAGGCGACCTGCTGTGCGCTGCTCAGGAATGCGTCGCGGTTGGACAGATTTGCCGGATCTTGGGCAACCGTGTTCGCCGCATCGAACAGGTTGCCGATGATCTGACCGAGCCCGCCGGCGCCGCCCGACGCCAACGGAAAGACCGAAGACAGCGAACTCGTGCCAGACAGCACGACCTGGGCCGCCTGATTGACGGAATCCGCCTGCACCATCTCCTGATAGACGTATTGGTCGAAGCTCCGCTGAATCGAGGCGACGGAGGTGCCGGTGCCGATGCCGCCGAGCGGCCCGGTCGTGCCCATCGTCTCGATCTGGTTAAGTCCCTCGACGGCGTAGCCCGGCGTGTTCACGTTCGACGTATTGTTCGCCTCGGTGGCCATGCCCTCCTGCGCCGCGAGTAGTCCGCTCAATGCACTGTCGAGAACCTGGTTGATGCCGCCCATGGTTAGCCCCGCCCCAGGATCCTGCCGGTGGAAAAGCCCTTCATGCCCGAATTGCGGCCCTCGCCGCGCACGGCCTTCACGTCGGACCGCAGACGATCGGCGCGGCTCTCGGCCGGCTGCAATGCGTCACCGATCTCGCGCGCGAGCGCCTGCGCCGCGTCATGCAGCGTGCCATCTGTCGTCGCGCCGGATCGGCGACGCTCGGCATCGAGCGCCATCAGGTCCTCGATGCAGCGACCGCGCCGCGCGATGAACGCGAAGACGAAACCGATCGGCCAGCGCTCAAGGCGGCCGTTGCGCTCGATCCGGAACAACCGCATGAGGCGATGCATGATGCGGCGTTCCCGCTCTGCCAAAGGCTCGTGGCTCATGCGTCACCGCCCGCGCCGGATTCCTGCGCAACGCTGATCCCGGTCGTTCCGAGCGCCGCGGCAATCGTCGGGCTGGCGGCGACTGCCGCCAGCTTGCTGGCGTAGTCTGGATCGGTCGCATAGCCGCCCGCCACCAACGCCTGGCCGTACGCCAGCGGATCGTTGCCGGCGCCGAGCGCCGCCCGGTAGCGCGCGTTGTGCGCAATCAGCTGAACGTAATCGGCAACGGCCGCTGCGAGGCTGGGATAGGCGCGAAAGCTCGTGCTCTGGCTGGTTTCGCCCGCCGCGGATACTTCGTGGGTGTCGGCCTGCACCGTACCGCCGCTCCAGCCAGCGCCGGCTTTGACGCCGAAGAGGTTATTTCCCGGCATCGATCGGCCCCAGCCGCTTTCAAGCGCCGCCTGGGCGAGCAGAACGTTGGGCGACACGCCGAGGCTTTGCGCCGCATTCTGCAGGAGCGGCGCGAGAGTCGCGGCAAACCGCTGTTGCGCGCCATTCAGGAGCATCGCCCCGGTCGGCGGCGACAGCTGCGGGAGACCAGACGACGGGTCGTAGGGAGACGCGGGCGCGGTCGGCGTCGCTGTCGGCGCCACTCGAGCCGCTGTGCCGGCCGCCGGAAGCGCGCGGCTCTCCGGCACGACGGCAAAAGGATGCGTACCGCGTGGCGGCGCGATCGCCAGCGCCGCCCCTGGCGTGGTGACGACATGCCGCCCCTGCCAATATTGCAGCAGCGAAAATCCCGGTGCGGTCGCCGCAGACGAGGTCAGCGGCGCGGCCGGAGCCGCGGCTGCACCCGTCGCCGTCGGCAACGATGTGGCGCCCTTACTGCCGGTGCCGCCATTGGGCATCGATTGCAGCAGCATATCGGCAAAACCAAGCTGATCGGTCGACGCGGCGACTTGGCTCATCACGTTGGTATAGAGCTCGCTCACCGTGTCGCCGCCGACGCCGTCGACCATCGATAGTGGGCTGCCGTCGGCGTTGCGCATCATTCCTTCCATCAGCATGGCGCCGAATTGGCCGGCGACGGCGCGGCGCACCGCAGGATCGTTCGGATGCGCCTTGAGAGCGGCGATCGCCGTCGGATTCACGCCGCTCGCCAGCGTTTGCGCGACCGTCGCGTCCATGTCAGAGCACCTTGAGACGCGCGTGCAGCGCGCCGGCCGAGCGCAGCGCCTGCAGGATCGCAACCAGGTCGGAGGAAGACGCGCCGATCGCGTTGAGATTGCGCACGATGTCGGAAATTTTCGGCGCGGGCCGGATTTCCAGGATCTTCGCGGTCTTCTCCTCCGCGGTGATCTGCGTGCGCGGTACGACCTGCGTCGTGCCGGTATTGCTGAACGGCAGCGGCTGGGCGACCTGCGGCGTTTCGGCGATGGCGATGGACAGATTACCGTAAGCCACCGCGGCGTCGCTCAGCTTGACGTCCTCGCCCATGACGACGGTGCCGCTTTGCGCGTCGATGACGACTTCGGCGGGCGGCCGGTCGGGCGTCACCTCGACATCGAGCAGCTGCGCCAGGAAAGGCACGCGGCGCGCCGGATCGACCGGGCCGCGTACCCGCACCTGGCCCGGGCTCAGGGTGAGCGCCGTCTCGGCGCCGAAGCGGCGATTGAGGGCTTCCGCCAAACGGGTTGCATTGCCGAACGATGCGGCATCGAGATTGAGTAGGATGCTGCCGTCGCCGGCGGACGCGAATTGCGCCTTGACCGCATGCTCGATGGTCGCACCGTCGGGAATATGGCCGACGGTCGGCACGTTGACGGTCGCCGTTGCCGCCTGGCCGCTGGCGCTGAAGCCGCTGACCAGGACCGAGCCCTGGGCGATGGCGTAAACCTGGCCGTCGGCGCCGCGGAGCTCGGTCATCAGCAGCACGCCGCCGCGCAAGCTCTGTGCGTTGCCGAGCGCCGACACGGTGATGTCGATCGTCTGGCCGACCGCCATGAAGGTCGGCAAAGTGGCGGTCACCATCGCCGCCGCGACGGTATTCGGCTGCAAGAACGCGTTGGGATCGAGGGTCAATCCCATATGCGCCATCATGTTGCGGATGGCCTGCACGCTGTACGGGATCTGCGTGGTCTGGTCGCCGGTGCCGGCGAGGCCGACGACGAGGCCGTAACCGATGAGCTGATTGGCGCGCTGTCCTTCGACCGTCGCGAGATCCTTGACGCGCTCGGCCTGCGCAGCGCCCGCGCCGAGCAACAGAAAGCCGGCGACAAACAGCGCTAGAAATCTGGCCATAGCTCGCTGACCGTCAGGAACAGGCGCTGGAGGAAGCCCATCTTTGGCGCCAGATAGGTTTCGCCGTCGCCGCTGAACTCGATGTAGCCCTCGGCCATGCGGGTCGACGGCACGGTGTTGTTCTGAATGTCTTCCGGGCGCACGACGCCGGCGATGCGGATAAATTCCTTGCCGCCGACGAGCTGCACGACGTTCTCGCCCTTGAGCACCAGGTCGCCGTTCGGCCGGATGCGTTGCACCATCGCCGAAACCGTGGTGACGACGCTGTCGCTCTGCGCGGTCGAGCCGCTGCCCTTGAGCGAATTGGCGCTGTTGTAGGAAAGGTTCGGATTGAATTGATTGAGCGCCGTCCCGTTGTTTTTGCTGCGTCCGAACGCCAGCGGAAAGCCGAAGAAGTTGTTGACCGTGCTGGCGACGCTGTCGCTGCGCCCGACGTTCTGACTGACGTTCTTGGTCGCCGCTGCGGTCTGCGTGATGGCGACGGTGATGATATCGCCGACCTGATAGGCGCGATGGTCTTGGACGAGCTCGAGACCGCCGTTGCCTTCCGGCGTCGCCTGGTAAATCGCCCCATTGGTGGCCGGGAGCTGCTCGCCCTGGTCGCCCGGCAATGCGCCGAGCGCGGACGTCTTCAACGGCAAATGGCCCGGCGGCTGCTCGCAGCCGCCGAGGCCGGCGCCGAGCACGGCGAGAGTGACCAGCGCCGAAACGCGCCTCATGGGATGCTCACGCCGCGGTGTTGTTCAGGTAGCCGAGCATGTCGTTGACGCTCTTCGCCGCCTGGGTGTTGAGCTCGTAGGCGCGCTCGGTCTCGATCATGTCGACCATCTCGTTGACCACCGAGACGTTGGACGATTCGAGATAACCCTGCTCGATCGAACCGAGGCCGTTGGTGGTGCCTTTGCCGGGCGTCGGCGCACCGGACGACTGGGTCTGGATCGCCAGATCGTTGCCGATCGACTGCAGTCCTGCCGGATTGATGAAACTGGCGAGTTGGATGAGGCCGATCTGGGTCGGCGTCGACTGGCCCTGGAGCTGAACGCTCACCGTGCCGTCGGTGCCGATCGTGATCGTTTGCGCGCCCGGCGGAATCGTGATCGGCGGCTGGATCTGATAGCCGTTGGCGGTCACCACCTGACCCTGGGCGTTGAGCGCGAAGCTGCCGTCGCGCGTGTAGGCGATCGTGCCCGAGGGCATCAGAATCTGGAAAAAGCCGTTGCCGTTGATGGCAAGATCGAGCGCGTTGCCGGTCTGCTGCAGCCCGCCCTGGGTGAGGATCGGCTCGGTCGCGACGACGTTGGCGCCGGTGCCGGTCTCCAGTCCCGACGGATAGTTGGTGTTCTGCGAGGTGAAGCCGCCCGCCTGCGTCGCATTCTGATACAGCAGGTCCTGGAAGACCGGGCGGATCGCCTTGAAGCCGGCGGTGTTGAGATTGGCGAGGTTGTTCGCGATCAAATCCATTTTGGTCTGCTCGCCTTCGAGCCCCGTGCGGACGATCGCCAAAGATTGAATCATGCTGTCCTCTGATCCGTTTGTTGTCGGCTATCGTGTCTATTGCAGGCTGAGCGGGCTTTGGCTGCCCGCGCCCATCGTCGCGACCGTGTGAAGCATCTGCGTCTGCATCTGGAACATGCGGGTGTTCTTGATCATGTCGACCATGGCGCCGACCGAGCTCACGTTGCTGCCCTCGAGCGCGCCGACCTGCAGGGTGACATTGCCGTCGACGCTGAATTGACCGTTGCCGGCCTGGAACAGGCCGTCCGGCCGGCGCGTCATGTTCTGCGCCGGCGGATTGGCCAGATCGATGCGCGCAAACATGGTGATCTGGTCCGGCTGCTGACCCTGTCGCACGCCCGAGATCGAGCCGTCGGAGCCGATCGTGATCTGACTCAGCGGCGGCAGCACGATCGGGTTGCCGTTCTGGTCGATGACCGGATGGCCGCCCGCGGTCTGCAGCGCGCCCGACGACGAGATGAACATCGAGCCGTCGCGCGTGTAGGCGGTCGTTCCGTCGGGCGCCTGGACGCCGATCCAGCCTGGACCATCGACGGCGACGTCGAGCGACCGTCCGGTGGTTTGGATCGCGCCGGATTTGAAATTGGGCTGCTCCTCCTGCGCCACCACATCGGCGCGATCGGGCAGGCCCTGGCCGTAGAACGGCACCGCCTCGAACGCCGGCTGCTGGGCCTTGAAGCCCGTGGTGCCGGCGTTGGCCAAGTTGTTGGCCGAGGCGGTCATCCGGTCCTGAACCGAATTCATCCCGGTCATCAGGAGATAGATCAGCTGGTCGCTCATCGCGACGAACCCTCGGTTACTGGATGTTGAGCAGGTGCTGGATGTTCTGCTGCTCGTAGCTGATCGCCTGGGCGTTCGCCTGGAAGGCCTGCTGGGCGACGATGAGGCTGACCAGCTGGGTCGAGAGGTCGACGTTCGAGCCTTCGAGCGCGCCAGATTGCAACGTGCCGAGGCCTTGCGTGTTCGGCGCGGCGAGCAGCGCCGGACCCGAATCCAGCGTCGCCTGCCAGAACGTGCCGGTCATCGGCGTCATCCCTTGCGGATTCTCGAAATTGGCCAGGGCGATGGTGCCGAACGTCTTGGTCTGGCCGTTCGAGTACTGACCGACGATCTGGCCGCTGGTGTTGATCTGAATGCCCGTGAAGGTGCCGGTGCTGTTGCCGTTGTTGGCGATGGAATTGACGCCGAAGGTCTGGCTCGACAGCGTCGTGCCGGTGAAGTTGTAGGCGATGGCGAGCGGCGAGGCGCCGTCGGGCAGACTGGCGGTCGGCACGGCCACGGTCGTGCCCGCGCCGGACGTCGCACCCGTTACCGCGCCGGCGTTGTTGAAGGTGAGCGTCGGTCCGGTACCGGAGGCAATCGCCGCACCGGTCGTCGGATTGGTGAGCTGCCAATCGACCTTCCACTTGTCGGGCGTGCCGCTGCCGCTCACCCGCGTGAAATAGCTGGTGAGCGTGTAGCCGGTGCCGACGCTGTCATAGATGGTGGTCGCGGTGCTTTCGTCGTAGGTCGATGCGCTCGATGGATTGAATGCCGTGCCCGAGGCAATCGCGGTGTCGGTGGTCGGCAGGTTGAGATTGAGGCCGAGCGTAGTCGTGGCGGTCGCCGGCAGAGTCGACCGGCTGATCTGCAACGTGCCGATAGCGCCGAGCGCCGACCCGCTGGTCGGCGTGTTATAACCCATCAGCTTGTCACCCGAGGGGTCGACGAGAAACCCGTTGGTGTCGACCTGGAACGAACCGGCGCGCGTATACAGAATGCCGCGGTCGGTCTGCATCTGGAAAAAACCCTGACCGTTGATCGCCAGGTCGAGCGGATTGCCGGTCTGCGAGATCGTACCCTCGGTGAAGAGCTGAGAGAGATTCGACGCCACGACGCCCTGGCCCGGCGTCAGCGTGTTGCCCGAGGTGCCTTCAAGCGACGTGCCGATCAGATCGGCGAACTCCATCGTCGAGCCCTTGAAGCCCTCGGTGTTCATGTTGGCGATGTTGTTGCCGATCGTGTCGATGCTCGTCTGGGCGGCATTGATGCCCATCAATTCGGTATTGAGCGACATGGTCCAATTCCTCCGGTGATTCGGCTGGAAGTGTTGTTTAGTAGATCTGGTAGATCTGGTTGAGCGTCACGGATCCGAGCCCGTCGGCGAGGCCGATAATCGGGCCGTTCTGGCCGCCGAGGGTCACGCCCGCCACCGGCACGACGGCGAAAGGCGTGGCGGTGATCGCGTTGCCCTTGGTGTCGAGGGCGTTGACTTGGAAGGTGTAGGTTCCGGCCGTGGCGGTGCCGCCACCGGTCTCCGATCCGTTCCAGGTGAAATTCTGCATGCCAGCACCCAACCCGCCGAGGTTGACGGTCGCGACCTGCGCCCCCGACGCATCCTTGACCGTGACGGTGACGTTGGCGGCAGCCGATGGCAGGTAGAACGCGCCCGGTGCCGAGCCGCTGCCGGTATAGGCCAGCAGGTTGCCGCTGACGGCGACGTTGTGGCCGACCAGGCTGGACGCCTGGACGCCAGTCGCCGCAGAAATCTGCTGGCCGATGCCGCTCACCGTCGTCTGCAGCTGCTGCACGCCGTTCGCGGTCGAGAATTGGGCGAGCTCGGCCGCGTATTGGTCGCTGTTCATCGGATTGAGCGGATCCTGTGATTCGAGCTGTGTCGTCATCAGGCGGAAGAAGTCGTTCTGCGTCAGCGTCGTGTTGCTGCCGCTGGTGCTGCCCGAGGCGGACGGCAGCTGGGTGCCGGTCGGAAGCTGCGTGATGTTCACCGGCATGGCGCTCGAGATCGTCATTTCAGTGTCCTCCTGCGCGGACGTAGTGATGGCTGGAGTCGCGATTCATCAAATCGACAAGGTCTTCAGGGCGAGAGTTTTCGCGACGTTGAACGCGTCGAGATTGGCCTGATAGTTCCGCGTCGCCGAGATCATGTTCACCATCTCGTCGACTGGATTGACGTTGGGCATCTGGACGTAGCCGTTGGTGTTGGCATAAGGGCTGCCCGGGTCATAAACCTGGCGCAGCGGCTGCTGGCTCTGGACGACGCCCGCAATCTGCACGCCCGACATGCCGGCCATTGTTGCGCTGCCGTCGCTGCCGCCATCGGCACCGGCGATCGGCGCTGCCACGAAGACCACTTCGCGCGCGCGATACGGCTGACCCGACGAGTTGGCCACGCTGTCGGCGTTGGCGATGTTGCTGGCGATGGCGGAAAGGCGTTCGGTCTCGGCCGACATGCCGGAACCCGAAATTGCGAACACCGAAAACAGGGACATCGGATGCGCCTTCAGCCGTTCGTGCTGCTCGGGGTCGAACCGCGGATTGCCGTCATCAGCATGTTGATGCGGCCGGTGGTGAAGGTGGCGGCGGCTTCGTATTGCAGCGCGTTGATGCCGGCTTCGCGCCGCTCGAGGTCGAGATCGACGCTGTTGCCGTCGACCGTCACCGGCGCCCCGGTCTGGTATTTGACCTGATCTTGCACGGCCGTCGCGATCTGCGGCGATGCGCCGGCGCTGGAGACACCGCCAAACTGACGCGGATCATCCACCAGCAGAAACGGCGACGACGGCGGCGCCCCCTGCCCTGGCGTTCCGCTCGGTGCCGGGCCGGACGTAGCGGCCGCCAAGGCGGCCTGGAAATCGAGGTCGACCGCCTTGAAGCCCGGCGTGCTGCCGTTGGCGATATTGGCGGACAGGATCTGTTGGCGATAGCCGCGCAGATCGAGAACCGTCCGGAAGAAATCGAGACCCGTCGACAATGGGCCTTGCATTCGTGCTCGCTCCCCGTCGTTCCGCGCCGGCTTCCACCGCCGCGGGATTCGCCGCCGCCGCCGGCGCCGCCCCGGGAGGGGAAAGGGAGCGGCAACCGCGGCGGTTTCGGCTTCCGGCAAGGGCCCGTTCGGATGGGGAGCGAGAACTTGCCGAATTTTCGTTTTTAGGGTAATTTCCTCCTCCTGCGATTGCAAGAGGTTTTTTTGCCCATGGTTTTCCGCGCCGCAGCCGCGTTCATCCTTGCCGCCGTGGTTCTGTCGCCGGCCAGCCATGCCGCGGTCGCTCAGGGCTTCGCCGATCCGGCGGCCATCCGCGCGGCCGTCGTCAGCGCCGTGCAACGCGCGGCACCCCGGTTGCCGGACACGACGCTCGAGGTCGACGCTGCGGCCGTTGACCCCGCGATCCACCTGCCCGCCTGCCCGGCCGTGGCGACGACGGTACCGCCGTTGATCGGCAGCTTCGTGACCGTGAAGGTCTCCTGTCCGGCTCCGGTATGGACCATCTATGTGCCCGTCCGGTTGCATCAGTGGCGGCAGGTCGTGGTCGCTGCCGCCACCCTGCCGCCCGACCGGCCCTTGACCGCGAGCGACCTCACGCTCGCCCGGATCGACACGGCGACGCTGCCGAGCGCGCCGGTGGTCGACCTGGCGGGCGCGGTCGGCAAGCTCCTGCGTACCAGCGTGCCGGCGGCGAGCCCCATTCTGGCTGCCCAACTCGAGGCGCCGATCGTGGTTCATCGCGATCAGCGCGTGATCGTCACGCTGCGCGACGGCGGCATCACCGTGAAGACAATCGCGATCGCCGAGCAGGACGGCCGCGCCGGCGACGTGATCGCGCTGCGCAATCCCTCGAGCCAGAAAGTCATCCGCGCGATCATCACCGCCAACGGCGAAGCCGAAATGCATCTTTGATTTGAGGAGATTCTCATGGTTCTCGCTCCTTCCGGCCTGATCGGCATCCTGCGCGACACGAAACGCAAGCTCATCCGCGGTCGCGAGGCCCTTTTGCGCGGCGACATCGGTGCGGTCGCCGCAATAACCTGTGAAACCGAAGCGCTGGCCGAGCAGCTTGCGCAGGTGACTCCGGGCCCGCTCGGTCGGAATGTCGAGCTCGCCGCGCTGCTCACGGAGATCCGGCGGCTCGGCCGCGGCAACGCCATCGTCGCGGGCGAGATGCTGCGACACTTCCGTGCCGGTTTGGCGACCTTGCAACGGCTCGAGGCGCACCGTTCCTACGGCCCCGATGGCGGCGAGGTGCCCGCCGCAGCCCGCCGCTCGCTCGGCAAGGCCTGAAGCAGCCGGTCAGATCCTCAGTTCGGCGGGCGGATCGAAATCGGCGCTCGGCACCGCCGGAGCGGGCTTGCCCGTCGCGCGCGCTGCACGCAGCCGATAGACGAACGCCAGAACTTCCGCGACCGCACGATAGAGCGCGACCGGGATTTCCTCCTCGATCTCGACATAGCGATGGAGCGAGCGCGCCAACGGCGGCGCCTCGACGACCGGCACGTCGTGCTCGGCGGCGATTTCGCGGATGCGCAAGGCGATCAGCCCGACACCCTTGGCCACCAGCCGCGGGGCCCGCATGCTGCTCTGCTGGTAGCGGAGAGCCACCGAGACGTGCGACGGGTTGGTCAGAACGACGTCCGCCTTCGGCACCTGAGTCATCATGCGCGCTCGCGCCACCTTGCGTCGCAGCTGCTTCACGCGCCGCTTGGTCTGGGGGTTGCCCTCGACCTCGCGCGCCTCGTCGCGCAGCTCCTGGCGGCTCATGCGCAGATCCTGGCGATGACTCCAGAGCCGATAGGGCACCTCGAGCAGGACGACCGCCGCAAGCGAGATCGAGGTCAGCAGGAAGAGATGGCCGAGCAGGCTGCCGGCCTGCCACAACCCGCCGGGCCAACCGGCGCGCGCCAAGTCGATGAAGTCGCGCATGGCACCGCGCAGCCACCAATAGGCGACAGCCGCCACGCCGAGCAGCTTGAGCACCGACTTGGCGATTTCGACCAGCACCTCGCGCGACCACAGATTGGTGAATCCGCGTACCGGATCGAGCCGAGCGAGATCGGGCATCATCGGGCGCCAGGAAAACACCAGGCCACCGACCGTCAGGGCCGCCGCGGTGCCGATCACGGCGATGCCGCTGCCGAAGACGACGACGAATTCGAGCGCCGGCCTGACCACGGCCCAAGCGCCGCCAAGCAGGCGCTCGGGATCGCGGCCGAGTACGGGATCGATGCGCAGGCCAGCCGCGACCATCCGTGTCATCAACGAAACCGCGATCGTGCCGCCCCAGAAGACGAAGGCCGCGCCGGTCATCAGCGTGACGGCGGACGGCAGCTCGCGTGAACGCGCGATCGAGCCCTCCTCGCGCGCCTTGCTGAGGCGTCGGCCTGTCGGTTCTTCGGTCTTGTTATCGTTCGAACGATCCTCGGCCATGACTCATCCGCCGCGCAGGACCGCTTCGGCGAGGCGCAGGCCAACTTCGACCAAGTGTTCGACCGCCGGCGCGACGAACGGCATCAGGAGCGCGGTCGCGGCGATGCCCGTCCAAAGGAAGACGGCGAAGCCGACCGACATGATATTGAGCTGTGGTGCGACGCGCGACACGACCGCCATCGCGATATTGATCGCGAGCATGGCGGCAACGATCGGCAACGCCAGGACGATGCCGAGTTGGAACAGCGCGGCGCCGGACGCGGCAAGCGCCGCCCAGCCCGCCGGAACGATGCCGCCGCTGGCCGCCGTGACCGGAACGATCTGGAAACTCTTGACCAGCGCCGCGATCAGCAAGAGGTGACCGCCGATCGCCAGGAACAGCACCGTGCCGAGCAGATCGAAAAAATCGGCCAGGGCCGGCATCGGCACGCCGACCTGAGGATTGAGCAGCGTGGCGAAACCAAAGCCCATCTGAAGGCCGCTGAGATCGCCGGCGAACGCCATCACCGACAGCGTCACGCGCATGGCGAAGCCGATCGCGACGCCGACGAGGATCTGCTCGACGACGAGTGCCGCCGTACGCCACGACAGATCGAGCGGCGCCATCGGCCCCGCGATCCCGCCGATGACCGCGGCGACTGCCAATCCGAGCGCGACCTTCACCGGCGCCGGCACCGCGCTCGAGCCGAAGGCGGGCGCGAAGGCGAAGAGCGCCAAGCCGCGCAGCAACGGCCACACCAGAAGGCCCAGCCAGCGCGCGATTTCGGCATCGGTGATGACAAGCACGGGCGCGCCTATGGCCGATCGGCGGCCTGCATCACGCTGGCCTGGAAATAGGCCGAAAGCCGCTCGCCCATCCACGGCAGCGTCAATGCCACGACCAGGAGGATGACGGCGAAGCGCGGCACGAAGCCGAGCGTGAGGTCGGTCATCCGAGTGCCGACCTGGATGAGGCTGACCACGAGCCCGACCAGCAGTACGGCGCCAAGCGGCGGGCTGACCAGGATCAGCGCCTCGATCAGCATGCGGTTGGCGGCGTACGCCAGCATGTCGCCCGTCATATTCACGAGAAGAAGCCCTGCGCGAGCGAGCCGATCACCAGCATCCAGCCGTTGACGAGCACGAACACCATGAGCTTCAGCGGCAGCGATACCGTCACCGGCGACAGCAGCATCATGCCGAGCGACATCATCACCGCGGCGACCACGATGTCGATGACCATGAACGGCAGAAAGATGAGGAAGCCGATCTGGAACGCCGTCCGCAGCTCCGAGGTGAGGAAGGCCGGCGCGACCAGGCGCATCGGGACATCCTCGGCTTTGTCGTAGGTCGTGCCGCCGGCGAGCTTCACAAACATGCCAAGATCGTCGGCCCGCGTCTGCCTTAGCATGAACGTCTTGAGCTCTGGCTCGGCGCGCGTCGCCGCCTCTTCGATCGATATCTTGTTCGCCAGCAGAGGTTGCAGCGCCGCGTCGTTGACCTGGTTGAACACCGGCGCCATGACGAACATGGTGAGGAAGAGGGCAAGGCCGACCAGGATCTGGTTTGGCGGCGTCTGGGTGAGACCGAGCGCCTGACGCAGTAGCGCAAGCACGATGATGATGCGGGTGAACGACGTCATGGCGAGCAGCACCGCCGGCAGGAATACCAACGCCGTCATGAACAGCAGGATCTGGATCGGCACGGTGTAGGACACCGCGCCGTGCCCCGTCGGCGTCGCGATCAGCGCATCGAGACCGGACGGCGCGGCATGCGCCACCGCCGGCAGGACGGCGAGCGCGGCGGCCAGGCCGGCGCAGATGGCGGGCTTAAGACGCATTGACGTCATGCGGCGATCTGGCACCGCGCCAGCGATCGAAAGCCTGCGCCAGGGCTGCGCCGAATCCGGGCGGCGCCGCCGATGCCGCGGCGGTCTCCGACAGTTCGCACAGCAGCCCGATGGCGCTGCCGGTGACGCCCAGTAGCAGGCGCTTGCCTTCCACCCGCACCACCACCAGCCGCTCGCGCGGTCCGATCGCAAGCGCGCCCATCACCGCGCAATCGATCTTCGCCGGCCCGACGGGACCGAAGCGCCGCCGCAAGAGCCACAGCAGCCCGCCCAGCACGAGCACCACGGCGCCCATGCCGAACAGCAACGGCATCAAGCCGCCCAAGATCGAGGCGTGACCCGGGTCTGCCGTCAGACCGCCAAGACCATTCATTCGACGACCAGCTCCGTGAAATAGACGTTGCGCACCGATGGCGGCGCGACCGGCTGACCCAGCTTGGGCTTGGGCGCATGCGGATCGGGTGGCGGATCGAGAACCGTGTTGACCGTGTTGTTGGCTTGCGCGATGAGCTCGTGGCGCAGTTTTTCGACCCCTTGCGGCGAGGTTACCTCGCTGATCTTGCTCTGGAGGATCGCCAGGCGGATCGCGTCCTGGATCGCGGGTAGCGTCTGTTCCACCCGGTCTGCCGCGCGCTTGTCGGCGACTTCGAGATCGACGCCCACCTGAAGGAACCGCGTCGCCTGGTTGTCGTCGAGCATGGTGACGACGAAGGGCTTGATCACGACGTAGAGCGGCTGCGGCGGCGCCGCGGCGAACGCCGTTTTCTTGTGCTGCCAGAAATACCAGCCGCCCGCCCCAGCGGCCGCGATGACGACCAGACCGACGACCATGAACAGCCCACGGCGAAGCCGGCGCGGGCGCCGGCGGGGCGCGGGAGCGCTGTCACGTGCAGCGGATGCCATTGCCGATTTTCCTACTTTTGGAAACTAAATATGCCGCAAAAATCGGCGCGGCGCAAGGCCCGATGCGACTGCTCATGCCCTTGATTCCCGTGTGAAGAAGCCGGCCCGGGCGATCAGGTCGTCGATCTCGCTTTGGCTGCGGCGGAGCGCCTCCTCGGCTTCGCGGAGCATCTGCCGCTCCATCAGAATCTCGATCATCCGCTTGTTCCGCCGCGCGGCGACGAGATCGGCCCACTCGCGCTCGCAGGCACCTTCGAGTTGCCGCACCTGCACTTCCTCGCGTGCCACGACGTCGGCAACACGGCGAATGAAGGCGGCGACCGACGCCGCCTGGGACGCGACCACGCCCTGTCGGCCGCCGGTTTCGAGCTGCACGCGATAGGTCTCGCCGTACTGCCGGAGCACATTTAGCTTGCGGCGCGCGGCGGCGCATTCCTTGGCGAGCACCGCCCATCGCCGCTGCGCCTCCTCGAGCTGTCGCTCCGCGAGCTTCCCCATTGCCTGCAACGCCATCAACTGCCTCCTGGATTACCGAGCGTTCGTGATAAGTCTGCGATGCTTTGTGCGAATTCGACGCGCTGCGTCATTTCCTGCTGGAGGAAGCGGTCGAAAGCCGGATGCAACGTCACGGCGCGGTCGAGCGTCGCGTCGTGGCCGGACCGATAGCCGCCGATCGCGATCATGTCGCGGCTCTCCTCGTAGCGCGTATGCAGCTCCTTGAACTGGCGCGCCGCGGCGAGCTGCTCCGGCGCCACCACCGAATGCATCACGCGGCTGACCGACGCGGCGACGTCGATCGCTGGAAAGTGGCCGCGCTCGGCGATGCGCCGCGACAGCACGATATGCCCGTCGCAAATGGCGCGGGCGGCATCGGCCACCGGATCGTTGAGGTCGTCGCCCTCGACCAGGACCGTATAGAACGCCGTGATGCTACCATTGAGCGGCCCGCCGGTTCCGGCGCGCTCGACCAGCGACGCCAGCCGCCCGAAAACCGACGGCGGATAGCCGCGACTCGACGGCATCTCGCCGACGGCGAGCGCGATCTCGCGCGATGCGATGGCAACACGCGTCAGCGAATCCATCAGCAGCAGGACATTGCAGCCCTGATCGCGAAAATATTCGGCGATGGTCGACGCCCGCAACGCGCCGTGGACGCGGGCCAGCGCCGACTGGTCGGCCGGCACAGCGACGATGACCGCCTTGGCAAGGGCTTCCTGCGCGAGGTTGCGTTCGATGAACTCCTTGATCTCGCGGCCACGCTCGCCGATCAGGCCGACGACGACGATATCGGCGGCGGTGTAGCGCGCCATCATGCCCAGCAAGACGCTCTTGCCGACGCCGCTGCCGGCAAACAGGCCGAGCCGCGCGCCCTCGCCGACCGTGAGCAGCGCGTTGATCGAGCGTACGCCGACGTCGAGCGGCTGATCGATTATCGTGCGCGACATCGGGTTGGTTGGACGGCCGAAGAGCGGCATGTGCTCCGTGCAGCGCACGGGCCCCTTGCCATCGAGCGGCCGTCCGGCGCCGTCGATGACGCGGCCGAGCAGCGCCTTGCCGACCGGCACCTCGGTCGCCAGACCGGCCGGGATCACCCGCGCGCCCGCGGCTAGGCCGTCCGCGTGGCCTTCGACCATGAGGAAGGCACGCCCGCCGTCGAAGCCGATGACCTCGGCCGGCACCAGCCGGCCGTTCACGCTTTCGACGAAGCAGCGCTGGCCGACGCTGACGCGGATGCCGCGCGCTTCCATGACGAAGCCGACGATTCGGGTCAGGATGCCGCTCACGTGCGAGATGCGCTCCGCGCCGGCGAAGCGGCCGCGATAGCGATGCAGCGCATCGACCAGGCGTTCGGAGGTCTGTGCCGCGAGCTGCATCGGCGTCCGCTAGTCGAAGAGCGCGAGCATTGCCGCGCGCCACCGCGACGCCAGCGTCAGATCGCCCTCGAACAGATTGCTGCGCTCGATCCACCGGCGGTCGGGTCGGGTCGTGTCGTCGATGCCGTCCGCCAGCACGCGACAGCCGCCCGCCTCGATCGATTCATCACCGACCAGCTCGACCTTGGCGCTGCCGATGTCGGGCAAGTGTGTGCGCAGCGCGGCGAGGTCGTCGGGATGGAGCAGGACGCGCGGTGTCCCGGTATCGATAGGAATCTCCGCCAGCACTTGGCGGATGAGCCCGGCGAGCGCCTCGCGGCTGCGGGCGACTTCGGCCCCGATGACACGCCGCGCGAGCTCGATCGCAAGTGCGACAACCGCATCCTCGACCGCATCATCCAGCGCCTTGATCTCGCCACCGAGCGCGTCGAAGATCTTGGCGAAGCGCGCGGCCGTCGCTGCCGCCTCCGTCTCGGCGGCGCGCCGGCCGGCATCGTAGCCCTCGTTCCGTCCCTGCGTCCGCCCCTCCTCGAGGCCGCGCGTCAGGCCTTCGGCATGACCTTCGGCGGCTTTCTGCACCCGGATCGCTTCGAGCGCCGCCGCCGAGGCAGCGGCTTCTTCCGGCGTCGGCGTCGGTACCGACGTAACCGCAGTCGCAGTCGCCTCGGTTTGCGTCCGCTGCGGTTCCGGTATGGCCGGCTTTAGCCGCGCCGCCGTCGTGTCGGCCTCGGTGGGATCGAGCGGCGGCGCATGCCAGCGCGCCACCCGCCGGGGAGCGGTTTTGAGCCGCGCGATCATCATGGCCGCGTGCCGCGCCGCAGCACGCTCGTGCGCGTCCAGCCCCAAGCCTGCACCAGGATCCATCGCGCGGCGTAGAGCGCGATGTAGACGACGCAGAGGCCGACGATGCCGATCACCGCGTCCGCGATCAGGCGAGAGGCCATCACGGCGCCGATGCTCCACGGCGAAAAGCCATCGTCGAACGCGGTTCCTTGGGTCACGAATAGCAGCAGCCCGAGCGCGGCGCCGGGCAGGAACAAGCGCATCGCCGACGGCCTCCCAGCCGTCGATGCGTCGCCCTTCTGGTCCGTTCGCTTGCGCCCAAATGCCATGACCGGCCGTCACGCGTTCAGGGCTTGGTGCCGGCAGGCAGCGACCTGTTCACCGCGGGAGCCGCTGTTGACACCGGCGCAGCTGCGGGCGGCACCGGCACGGGCGCCGTCGACGGTGCAGCGGTGGGTTCACCGCCGCCGAGCACTGGGACGCCGCCCATCTGTTTCTCGTGGTCGGGGGCGACGACGATGATCGACACCCGGCGATTGCGCGCCATGTTCTCGGAGGAATCGTTAGGAGCGACCGGATGATATTCGCCGTAGCCCGCGCCGACGAGGCGTTGCGGTGCGATGCCGTCGGCGACGAAGCGCTTCACGACGGAGATCGCACGCGTCGCCGACAGGTCCCAGTTGGAATCGAACTGGCCGTTGTGGATGGGCGCATCGTCGGTGAAGCCGTTGACCTGGACGGTATAAGGCACGTCCACCAAAGCTTTGCCGACCTGATCGAGGATGGTGAGAGCCTGCGGCGTCAGCGTGGCGCTGCCGCTCGTGAATAGCAGCGTGGCGTTGATGTCGATCACGACGCCGTTCGGCTGCCGAATCACGTGGACCAGGTCCTTCTGGATCAGGCCGTGAAACTGCGTCGACAGGCGGTCGTAGATCTTTTCGAGCTGCCGGATCCGCCGTTCGATCTGCTGCTGAAGTTGCGGCGACAGATTGCGCGGCGGCACCGGCACGGGCGCCGGCAGGTGCTTGAACAGGCCGCCCTGCTTCGGCGCCAGGCCGGAATCCTCATGCACCATCTTGCCGAGAAACGCCTCGGCAAAGACCTGCTGCAGAATGCGATACTTCGAGATGTTGACGCTCGAAATCGCATAGAGCATGACGAACGTCGCGAACAGCAAGGTCATGAAATCGGCGTAGGAGATGATCCAGCGCTCGAGATTCTCGTGCCGCTCTTCGTGGCGCCGGCGCCGCGGATGCCGCTGATAGTCCATGTCTGCCCCCCGTGATCAGGCCGATTGCCGCTCGTCGATCGGCGAATCGCGGAAATCCTCCTCCGGCGTCGTCTCTTCGCCGCCGTCGCCGCCCTCAGCGTCGCCGGACGCGGCCTTGACGGTCTCGAGCTCGCCATCGTGCATGAAGCTGCTGAGCTTCATGCCGAGATGGAGACGCGGCTCCGAGGTGGCGATGCCGAGCAGGCCTTCGATGATGATTTCCTGACGCCGCACACCGCGACGGATGACCGTGCGCAGCTTGTTGGCGATCGGCAGATAGAGGAGATTCGCCGAGCCGACGCCGTAGACGGTGGCGACGAACGCGGTCGCGATGCCCTTGCCGAGATTGGCCGGGTCGTTGAGATGCGACATCGTCGTGATCAGGCCCAGCACCGCACCGATGATGCCGATGGTCGGCGAGTAGCCGGCCATCTGCTCGAACACGCGCGCCGCGCCCATTTCGTACTCCTCGCGGCTGTGGAGCTTGGTTTCGAGGATGGCGCGCACCGTCGGCGGCGGAATGCCGTCGATCACCAGGTTGAGCGCCTCCTTGAGAAAAGTGTCGCGCTCGTCATTGGCGATGGGCTCGAGGGCAAGGACGCCTTCGCGGCGCGCGATCTGAGCCCAATCGAGGATCCAATCGACGAGCGTCGTCGGATCGTACTTGGGCGGAAAAAAGACCCACGGCAGCATCCGAAAGGCGCGAAAGAAGATCCGCGGCGGCGTCTGTAGCAGGATCGCGCCGACCGTGCCGCCAATGACGATCAGGAACGCCGGGAAATGCAGGAGCGAGAGCACGTTGCCGCCGTCGAGTACCATGGTCACGGTGACCGACACGAAGGCGAGCACCACGCCGATTATGGAAAGCAGGTCCATCGCCTATTCTCCTTCCACGCTGGCCAGCGTGTTTGTGGCCGATTCCCACCCTGACAGGCGCGCCCGCAACGCGAGCAAAGCGCGGCCGTGGAGGCGGCAAACCGTCGATTTATCCAGCGTCAGAACCGCACCGACCTCGTCCATATTGAGGTCGTGCTCGTAATAGAGACTCAGCACCAGACGTTCGCGCTCGGGCAGGCTCGACACAGCTTCGCTCAGCGACGCGATCACACGCTCCCGGTCGATGCCCCGCTCCTGATCGCCGTCGGTCTGGGCTGCACGATCGATCTCGGCGCCGGCGACGTCGAGCGGCAGGAGCCGTACCAGGGCCGCATCCGCCAGTATCCGCTGATACCGCTCGAGCGAGATTCCCATCTGCTCGGCGACCTCCTCGTCGGTCGCCGCCCGGCCGAGATGTGCCTCGGCGGCGCGCATCGCCGCGGCCGCAACGCGGACACGGCGCGCGATCGACGCCGACGGCAGTGCGGTGCGGCGCGCCTCGTCGATCATCGCGTTCACGACGATCCGCCGCGTGCGCCGATCGTAGTCGACCATGCCGAGTCCGGCGCGCACGACGCGCAGCAGCGCCATCATGCCGGCTTGAACCAGATCCTCGACATCGACGCTGGCCGGCAGCCGCGATTTCAGATGCAGCGCTGACGCCTTCACGCTCGGCATGAAACGGCGCAGCAGATCGCCTTCGTCGATCGTCGAGGCAACCGTCGCGGCGTAGCGCGCAAGCTCGGAGGTTATCGCCACGAGCCGCCTCCGCGGGCATACGCCGCCGCCGCTGATTTCGGGTCACGCCGCAGCATCGCTGCCTCTTTCCGTCTTGCGGCCGATCACTTCGGTCACGCGGATGCGCTTTTCAGGCGGGATTTCGGCGTATGACAGAACCCAAAGCCGCGGCCGCACGACCAGCAATGTCTGCGCCACCAGCGGACGCAGCTCCGGACGCACGAGGACGGCCGGCGCCCGTCCGTCGGCTTCCCAGCGAAGCGCCAATGCGCCTGCGGTCTCACGCAGCTGAGCCGCAATCGAGGGCTCGATGGCGAACACGGTGCTGCCGTCCAACGGCAGCTTGAGTGCCTGTTGCATCAGCTTCTCGAGATCGCCGTCGAGCACCGCCGCGCGGATCTCGTCGACGGCGCCGAACGCGCTCTGCACGATGAACCGGCCGAGCCGCGCGCGCACCGTTTCGACCAGCTTATTGGCGTCCTGGGTCGCGGCGCCCTCCTCCAGCAGCGCCGTCACGATGCCGCGCAGGTCGCGCAGCGGCACGCGCTCCGCCAGCAATGCGCGCATCACCTTGTAGACGATCGCCGGCGACAGCAATTTTGGCGTCAGTTCCTCGACGAGCTTCGGCGTCTGCTTCGCGAACGCCGCGAGCAGGCCGTCCATCTCGGTCCGCCCGAAGATTTCGTCGACGTGATCGCGCAGCACGCGCTCGAAATGCGTGGCGACGACGACCGTCGCGTCGAAGACGGCATAGCCCGAAGCGCGCGCCTGGTCGGCCACGTTCGGCGCGATCCACAGGGCCGGTCGGCCGAACGCCGGATCGCGGGTCGGCGTCCCCGGCACTTGCGCCGTCGCCTTGTCGGCGCCGATCGCCAGCAAGCGGTCCGGATGCACCTCGGCGGCCGCGCGCTCGACGCCGTGAACCAGGATGCGGTAGCCGATCGGGCGCAGGTCCGGATTGTCCCGCACGTGAACGGCGGGAACGAGGAACCCATACTCGCGCGACAACAGCTTGCGCACGCCCTTGAGCCGCGGCAGCAATCCGCCGGCGCGCTCCTTGCTCACCAGGCTGACCAATCGGTAGCCCACCTCGATTGCCAGCGGTTCCACGACCTCGACGACGTTGACGTCGATATCCTCGGGCTCGGGCGGCGCGGCTGGCTTCGACGCAACGGCGGCCGTTGCGCGCTGGCGCAGAATCAGCCAGCCGGTGCCGCCAAGCAGCGCCGCGAAGCTGAGGAACGGCACGTGCGGCATGCCGGGAATAGCGCCGAAAATGCCGACAATGCCGGCGCCGAGCAGCCAGACCTTGGGATAGGCGGCGAACTGCTCGACCACCTGACGGCCGATATCGGCGCCCGTCGACACGCGGCTCACGATCACGCCGGCGGCCGCCGAGATCACCAGCGCCGGGATTTGCGCCACGAGGCCGTCACCGACCGTCAGCAGCGCGTAATTCGCCGCGGCCGCGCTGAGATCCATGCCATGCTGCCAGACGCCGATGAGCAGGCCGCCGATCATATTGATGAAGAGGATGAGGATCGCGGCGATGGCGTCGCCGCGGACGAATTTGCTGGCGCCGTCCATCGCGCCGAAGAAATCGGCTTCGTGCGTCACCTGCTCGCGCCGGCGGATCGCCTCTTCCTGGCCGATCAAGCCGGCATTGAGATCGGCGTCGATCGCCATCTGCTTGCCGGGCATGCCGTCGAGGATGAATCGCGCGGCGACTTCGGCGATTCGGCCGGAGCCCTTGGTCAGCACGACGAAGTTGATGAGTACGAGGATGGTGAAGACGGCGATGCCGACGGCGAAGTTGCCGCCGACCACAAAGGCGCCGAAGGACTCGATCACGCGGCCGGCGGCGCTCGTTCCCATGTACCCGTCGAGCAGGATCACGCGTGCCGCAGCCACGTTGAGCGACAGCCGCAAGAGCGTCGTCACCAGCAGTAGCGTCGGGAACGACGAGAAGTCGGTCGACCGCGCGGTATAGAGCGCGGCGAGCAGCGTCATCAGCGCCAGCGAGATGTTGAACGTGAACATGAAATCGAGGACGAACGACGGCAGCGGTACGACCACCATCGCGAGAATGAGGACGAACGCTGCCGGGCCGGCGAGCGACGGCAAATGGCGCCGCCATGACACGAGCCCGAGACCGGTCGCGGCTTTGGCGATCTGCGCGGTCATGACCCCGGACCCAACGGCCCACTCAGGATCGTCACGAAGAATGCTTCGAGTTGACGCAGTATCCAAGGCCCGCCCAGAGCGAGAACGACGACCGCGCCGAGAAACTTCGGCACGAAGCTCAATGTCGCTTCATTGATCTGGGTCACCGCCTGCAGAACGCTGACGACGACGCCGACGGTCATCACCGACCCGAGGATCGGGCCTGCGACCAGAACGATCGTCTCCAGGGCACCATGCCCCGCCGCCGCCATCGAGACCGGATCGCTCATCAGCGCAACCGTTTCAGCCGCTCGGCTTGACTGACGACGTCGGTGACCCGGATGCCCATCTTCTCGTCGTTGACGACCACGACCTCCCCGCGCGCGATCAGGACTCCGTTGACGCGGATGTCGAGCGGCGCGGTGGCGGGCCGGTCGAGCTCGACCAGGGATCCGTGACCGAGCTGGACGAGGTGCCGCAGTGAGATATCGGCGCGGCCGACTTCGACCGACATGCGGACCGGAATATCCATCACCACGTCGAAATGCGCGGAATCGACACGCTGCGGGCCGGCGGCCAGCGGCTCGATGGCCGCCGGCGGCGTTTCAGCCGCGCCGGCGCCGGTCGACGGGTCCAGATCCGGCAACGAGCTCGGCGCCGTCGCGGCGTCCGCCGCGGCTTTGCGTGCCCGCTGCGGATCGGGCCGGTCGATCGTTTCGGTCGATGCGGTGTTGCGCAAGCCGTCGCCGGCTCCGTTGCTGTCGCTGCTCATACCAATCTCCTGTCAGTCGGCAAGACCGCTTGCAGCAGGTTCGGTGTCGCATTGAGTTTGGTCTCGATGCGCACGGCAGCCTTGCCGCGGTGCCGCCCCCATTTGCCGCGAAACAGCGGCATGTTGTTGACGTTGACGGTTACGGTCTCGGGCAGTTCGATCTCGAAGACGTCGCCGACGCGCATCTTCAGCAGGTCGTTCACCGAGATCTCGATGTCGAGCAACTCGACCGCCGCGTGCAGGTTCACGAGCTCAACGCCGCCGCGCAGCATCCCGAACCAGCGGTCGTCCGCGTGCCGATCCGACGCCATGCCCGACATCAGCTGGTCGCGAAGCTGTTCGACGGCGTTGTAAGGCAGGCAGACCGTCACCCAGCCGCCGCCGCTTTCGATCGTCACGCGGAACGTGCTGACGATCACCAGGTCGCTCGGCGATGCGACGTTGGCAAATTGCGGATTGAATTCGTAGCGCAGTACCTCCGGCTCGAAATTCTGCACCGGCTCCCACGCGGTGACGAACTCGCGCAGCGCAATTGCCACGACGCGACGCAGCACGCGCTGTTCGACGGTGGTGAATTCGCGCGTGCCGATGGTGACGGGAAATTTGCCGGCGCCGCCGAAGAAGATTTCGACGATCGAATGCGCCAGCTTGGCGTCGATCGAGATCAGCATGGTGCCGTTGAGCGGCTTGGTGCTAACCAGCGCGAGGAAGCTCGGCACCTCGAGCCGCTCGATGAACTCCGCGTGCTTGATCAGCTCGACGGCGCCCGGCTTGAGCTCGAGCGCGCAGCGGAGCTCGCGGAACAGCGCCGTCCGGAAGAAGCGCGCGAAGCGGTCGTTGAGCACGTCGAGGGTCGGCAGGCGACCGCGCACGACCGTGTCCTGCGCGAGCAGGTTGAACCGACGCACCCGCCCGATCGGCGACACCCACTCGCCGCTCGGACTGTCGGCGATCCGTGTGACATGCGCGGTGTCGGCGCGCTCGTCATCGTCCTTGAATTCAGGCATAGACGCTCAGTCCTTCCGCAGGGGTGGCGCCGGGCGCGGCGGAATCAGCGGCGACCGCTACGGCGGGCGCGCGACGGACCGGCACGGGCGTGGCGGCAGGACGGCCGTTGCCGCCCGAGACGTCGGCGCCGACCCACGCGCCCGACAAATTGAGGCCGGCGCCGCCGAGAGCGCCGTGCAACAGCGCGAGGGCGTCGCTGACCGCCTGCTGGACTTGCGGCTGCGGCGAGGCGAACCAGGCAGAGACGTCGCGCGACTGGACTTCGACGCGCACCGTCAAGGCACCGAGACCGGGCGGACTGAGATGGACGGTGACCTGGCTGCGACCAGCCGCCAACATGGCGAGAACCTGCGAGCCGAGCGCATTGGCGAGCGGCTGGCTCGTGCCGTCGGCGCCGACGACGTTGACGCCGGTCGCGGTCGCGGCCGCCGGATCTGCCGCCGGCGCCGCACCAGCCAATGTGCTTGCGATTGCGTTGCCGGACGGTGATGCCGAAGCAGCGATCGGAGTCGATGCCATGAGGTCGCCGACAATCGGCGGCCGATTCCGGGTTGGATCGCGCTCACCCGAAGCAAGCGCGGCGAGCACTGCGGTCGATGCCAGCGCTGTCGACGGCGACGCGCCCGCCGCAATCGGTGCCGCGAGCAGCTGATCCGGGCTGCCGCTGGCCGACGTACTCGCCGTGTCTGCCGACGCCGGATCGGCGTTCGCGGTCGATGCCCCCGTTGGAAGCGGGACGGTTGAGCCGCCTGAAACCATGGCAGCCGGACGGCCGACCGTCGCTGTCGCGGGGTCGATGCCGTCCGGCTCTCGCGGACCGGTCCCATCCTCCGGTCCGACAAGCTCGTAGCCGCTGGGTGTCATCGCGCCGTTCGCGGTTGCCGATGGCGGTGTGGGCAAAGATGCCGTGGCGGCGGCACCACTCGCCGGCAGTCCGTCGGTTATACCCGAAGCCTTCGCTGCACCGGCGACCGCCGCGGCATTGGCCGCGCCGGCCTGCGCTGCGCTAACGCTGTTCGCCGGCACGGCCGCCGCCGTGACCGCAACTGCCAATTGCGCTGCCGACGGCGTGCCACTTGTCGTCGTATCCGCTGGGCGCTTTTTGCCGCCGCGCGCCGTCGTGGCGGACACCCCTGTCAAGTCGCTGCCGGCTCCCGACGCCGGGGCTGTCCCCGAGAGTGCGCCGCCGGCCGCCTGCGTCAGATCGCCGCCGGCAATGGTTGCCGCATCGGCCGACGACGACGGCCGCCGGTTGTCGCCCTTGCCGTCGCCTGTGTCGTTGCCCTTGCCATCGGTGGCGCCATGCGCGGCAGCCGCCGGCTCGGACATCGCCGCGCCGAGAACGCCACCGAACGACGCACCGTCAGCGGGCGCACCGCGCGACGCCGACGAACCGCCGCCAGCCGCCAAGCCGCTACTGCCCTGTGCTCCCGATGTGCCGCGAACTGCGTTCGACATGACGCGCCTACGCCACCAGGTCCTTCGCATCGGTGCGCAGGATGATCCGGCCTTCCTGCTCGAGCCGCTTGGCGATGGTGATGATTTCTTTCTGAGCCGCCTCGACCTCGGCGACGCGCACTGGCCCTTTGGCCTCGATCTCCTCGCCGAGCGATTCGGCGGCGCGCTGCGACATGTTGCGCGTAATCTTTTCGCGCAATGCCGCATCGACGCCCTTGAGCGCCGGCACCAGCAGCGCCTGGTTGATCTCCTGAAGCAGCGTGCGGATGCTGCGATCGTCGACCTCAAGCAGATCGTGGAAGACAAACATGTTGTCGTAGATGCGCTGCGACAGCTCGGCATCCATCTGCTTGATGCGATCGAGCACGGATTGCGCGCGGCTCGCCTCGAAGCGGTTGAGGATTTCGGCGGCGGCCTTGATGCCGCCAACATTCGACAGCCGCACCTGCTGCGACTCGCCTGAGAGCTGGTCCTCGAGCGCCTCGTTGAGCTCGCGCACGGCGCTCGGCGGGATGACTTCGAGAGTGGCAAGGCGCGGAATCACCTGTTCGATGACGCCGTCCGGCAGCGCCTGCATGACGTCCTGCGCCTGCTCCGGTTCGACATAGGCGAGGATCATCGCGATGATCTGGGGATGCTCCTCGCGGATCATCTCGGCGACGACCCGTGGGTCCTCCCACTTGACCGCCTCGATGCCGGCCGAATCACCGCCGTTCATGACCCGCTCGAGGAGCGCCGAGGCCCGTTCCTCGCCGAGCGCCTTGCTGAGCGCGCCGCGAAGATACTCGGTGGCGCCGAGGCCGATCGCGGTCTCGTCGCGAATGCGCGCGACGAACTCGCCCATGACGTTCTCGACAATGGACTTCGGCACCTTGTTGAGGCGTGCGATCGCGCCCGACAGGCGGTTCACCTCGCGCGGTGAGAGAAACTTGATGACTTCGGCGGCATCGGCCTCGCCGAGCGCCATCATCAGCACGGCCGCCTTTTCGGCCGGGCTGAGATTAGTCGGACTGTTTGCTGGTTCTGCCATGGGACAGCCATTCCTTGATCACTTGAGCCGTTCGGCCCGGGTCGTTGGCGACGATCTTCCGCACTGCGTCGAGATCGGCTTCGAGCACGTTTTGGCTGATGGACGAGACGTCGATGCTCAGCCCCATCGCGCCGGCTCCCGTCCGAATGCCGTGAGCGCCGGCCGACCGCGACGACGACGCGGCCGCGCCAGTACCGGCATAGGCGAAGCCGAGCGGCGCCTGCTGTAGTCGGCGCAGCATCGGCAGGCCGAAACCGAAGAGCGCGAACAGCCCCGCGAGCGCCAGAATCGCGTTTTGCATCGCCATGTGAACCCAGGACTGGCGCCACCACGGCTCCACAACGGCCGCGTTCATCGGGCTATCGAACGGCAAATCCACCACGGCAACGCTGCGCTGCGCGCCGGCCCCGACCGCGTTGGTGACGAGGGACTTGATGGCCTCGATCGTCGCGGCGGGCATCGCGTGGCCGGTCTGGTTGTTCACCAGGACGGACACTGCGACGGATTTGAGCCGCCACGGCGGCGCCTCGGCATACTCGACAGTGCGGTCGATGTCGTAATTGACAATGGCGTGTGATTCTTTGCTGCCGGGCACCGCCGGCTTGCTCCCGCCCGCCTGTGCCTGGCCGTTCGCGGCGTTCGCTGCGGTGGCCGGTTTCGAGCCGGGGGGGTGAAGCGTGATCGTTTGCGAACTGCTGGTAATCGTCAGCGGCGTTTGCGGCGAGCCGGGCGGCTCGTTCGACAGCGCGCCTGGGACGCCGGCGGCCTCGTTGCCTGCGCCGATGTGCTCCCGGCTGGTCTCGTCCTGGCTCAGCGGATGGCTCTGGCCGTACGTGACGGAGCTCGTTCGCGTGTGCGAGAAATCGACGTCGGCGTCGACGGTCACGCGCGCGTTGCCGCCGCCGACGAGCGGAGTCAGCAGACTTTGGATCAGCATCTCGTAGCGCTGATCGATGCCGCGAACGATCGCCAACTGCTCGGGCACTTCGCCGGTCGTGTCGCCGGGACTGCGGCTGAGCATGCGGCCATCCTGATCGACCACCGAGACCGCCTCGGGCGCAAGGTCCGGCACACTCGCCGAGACCAAGTGCACGATTCCGGCGATCTGCGTGCCCGACAGCGAGACGCCAGGCTCTAGCCGCACCATCACCGACGCGCTCGGCTTCGGTTGGTTCTCGAGAAACGCCGTTCGCTGCGGCACCGCCAGCGTGACCCGTGCCGCGGCGACCCCGTTGACGTCCTCGATCGTTTTGGCGAGGCTGGCCTCGAGGCCGCGCATGTAATGCGCCTGCTCGACGAAGGGACTGACGCCCAGCGCCTCGTTGTCGAACAGGCGCCAACCGTCGTTGTTCTGCTTCGGCATGCCGCGCGCGGCAAGCATTAGCCGGGTGCGGCCGACGACCGCCTCCGGCACCAGGATCTCGGCGCCGCCGTCATCGACACGGTAGGGAATGTTCGACTTCTGCAGCTCGTCGATGACCCGGCCGCCTTCTTCCGCGGACAGGCCGGAAAACAGCACCGCATAGCTCGAATGCCCCGCCCACAGCATCGCGAGCACGATCAGGGCGAGCACCAGGGCCGCCACCGTCAGGATAACGGGCTGGCGGCCGACGACGAGGCGCTTCGCCTTGTCACGCAGGCCTGCCGGCAGAATGTTGTCGAGAAATGCCATGATCCTAGAGCTGCATGTTCATGATCGTCTGGTAGGCTTCGACGACGCGGTCGCGCACCGTTGCCGCCGTCTGGAAGGCGAGATTCGCCTGCTCGACGGAGATCATCACGTCGCTCAGCGAGACATTCTTGTCGCCGGCCGCAAATTGTTGGGTCTTCCCTTCGCTGGCGGCAACCTGGCCATCCACGCGCGTCACGGCGTCCTTGAGCGTTTCGAGAAAGCTACTGGCGGCGGGCGCCGCGATGCCGGCGGCCGGCGAGGGCACCGCGCCGGCCAGCCCGGCGAGCCCCTGCACGTCGCTGATCATCGCGGCCATGACGGCCGCCGGATCACTCACCGTACGGCCTCCATACGACGCATTCCGGCAACGCGGCGCATTGGCGATTTGGCCTTCACGCCGGGCGCCGCACGGCGCTCGACCGAGACGTTGCGGCGGTTCTCGAGAAAGACGAACCGGCCGAGCAGCTCGGCATTGGCACTGCCCATCGGGCAAAGGCGGAGGACATGGCGCAGGGCGGCCGTCTCGCCGCCTGGTTCGCTCGCGATGACCTGGCCGCACAGCACGAGCGGCTCGAGCACGATGGGATGCACGTAAAGCGACGTCGTGAGCCAATCGCCCGCGGCCGGACCGTGCGCGCTCGTCCAGCTCACTTCGCGCAGACCGAGCTCGGCCCGGACCGGCGGGGGCAGATCGGCCGGATTGCCATAGCAGGTCCGCCCGATCATCTCGATCAAGAGGTTGAGCTTGTGGTGGAGCGGCGCCAGGGCGGCCTCTTCCTCCTCGCTCATCTCGGCCGCGGCGAGATCGAACGCATCCACGACGCGCGCCAGGACGCGCTGGTTTGGCCGTTCCAGCGACTCCAGGAAATCCTCGGTTGGCGAGCCGTTCAGCGGCCGCCACGACATTGGCACCGTTAGCCGACAAACGATGCCGCCGCTTGGCCCGGCCACGATGCCGGCGCGATCCGACCCGTCTTGCAGCGCGGCGTCCGCGCTCGCCTGCTTGTGCGACACCAGGCTCATAGGCTTCCTCCGATCGAGTGGCTTGCGTCCATTCGGCTAATTTGCCAAAATAAACGAAATCGCGAAATTTCTAACACGCGAATGGCTAGCCTGCAACAAGGATCACGGGGGGAAGCAGCGAAAACGGGTGCATCGCCGTCGTCGACGAGACGCCAGGTGACACGAATACCGGTCGAATTGAATCGACCGGTCACGCGCCGGCTCGGCGGAGCATCGCGGTCGACCGGTCGAGCGAGACAATTTCGGCGACCGCATATCGCCGCCGGCTACTGCCGCGGAGGCCGGCCAACGACGCCGCGTCGCCTAACGCGCCACGGCCTCGACGGTGAATCCGGCAATGCGCTTGTAATTCTCGGACAGCGCGCGCAGTTCGTCCTGGGTGATGAACGCGTCCAGGTTCGTGAACGGCCGATCGCCGGTCAGCTCCTCGACCCGGATATTGATGACGTCAGGCGGATTCTCGCGGTTGGTGCGGACGACACGCGCCGTCGGCGCGAGCCGCGCCGCTTCATAGGCCGCGAGCGCCACGACCGGCTCACCCGACGCCAGCAGCTCGGCCAGCGCGCGCACGTCGATCAGCGCCTGCGCCGCGCCATTCGAGCCGCGCGGATACATCGGATGCGCGGCGTCGCCGGCCAGGGTAATACGGCCAAAGGTCCAGCGCGCGACCGGATCCTTGTCGACCATGGGATATTCCAGGATCATCTCCGCGTTCCGGATCATCGCCGCGACATCGAGCCAGGCGAATTTCCAGTTCTCGTAGATGGAGAAGAAATCGGACAGCCGGCCGGGCTTGTTCCAATCGTTGATCGTCGGCCGATCGTCTTGAATCTCGGCCATCCAGTTGATGAGCTGATTGCCCTCGCCGTCGACGTTGTCGATGATCGGATAGACCACCAGCTTGCCGGTTCGGATCGACCCGATCCGCATATAGGTGCGGCCGCCGAGGATCGGCGGACGCCGCGTCACGCCGCGCCAGGTATTGATGCCCGCGAAGGCGACGCGCTCGTCGGGATAGAATTGACGCCGCACGGTCGAGTTGACACCGTCGCAGGCGATGGCGACGTCGGCTCTCGCGTCGGGCGCGATCGCGCCCGTCGACGTCTCGCGCAGACGGACCGTGACGCCCTCGTCGTCCTGCTCGACGCCGACGCACTGCCGGTTCACGACGATCCGGTCCGCCCCAAGCGCGTCCAGCGCCGCCTTGTACATCACCAGGTGCAGCCGGCCGCGATGGATGCCGAATTCGGGATACCGATAGCCCGCCGCGATGCCGCGCGGTTCCGTGTAGATAAGCTGGCCGAAACGGTTGAAGAACCGGCTTTCGGCATTTTCGATCGCGACCGCACGCAGCGCATCCTGCAACCCGAGCGCGGTCAGCTCGCGCATCGCATGCGGCAGCAACGTGATGCCGACGCCGAGCTCTTTGATTTCCGGCGCGGCCTCGTAGACCGCGCAGCCAATCCCGCGCCGGTGCAGATTGAGGGCGAGACCGAGCCCGGCGACGCCGCCGCCGATGATCGCTACCCGTGTGGTCTTGTGCCCTGCCATGCCCTGACGGTCGGATCGGTTGAATGCCAGAGCATTGTGCGCGTGCGACCCGCCGGGTCAATACCGGCGCACCGATCCGCGGGTCGAGATGACGGGATATCAGCCGGAGCGCGTTGCCGATGCACCGGGACTGGTCGGCGCCGCGCGCGCCCTCGCGTCGTCGAGGTTTGCGACGATCACCGGCTGACGCCTCATGGATGAGGCCGGCGGCGGGCTGGGCAGCCACACGATGACGCGGCCGGTTCCGGCGACGAACCGTGCATCGCCGCCATGGCTGCGCGCCACCTGCCGGACGATGGCGAGACCCAAGCCGGCGCCCGGTGAATCCGCGTGCAACTTGCGGAACCGCTCGAACGCCTCCTCTTCCATGCCGGCCGGCACTCCTTCACCCTCGTCCGCGACTTCGACCGTGGCGCCGGAACGCGGCGCGCGGGAAGCACGGCTTACGCGCACGCTCACTGTGCCGCGACCGTGCCACAGCGCGTTCTCAAGCAGGTTCCGCACCAGATCACGAAGGTCGTCGCCGCGGCCATGAACCAGAACCGCCTCCGGAGCGTCGATGTCCAACCGCCGACCGCCGCCCTCGATCAGCGGCACGACATTGGCAGCCGCCTCGCGGACGACACGCGACAGGTTGACGATTGGCAGCGCGGCCACATCGTCACGGTGCGACACCGATTCCTTGCGCGCGAGATCGAGAAGCTGGCCGATCAACGCGCTCATCTCGGCGAGCTCGCGCTCGACGACCGGCCAGTCGACCGCACCACTGCGGCGCGCGCGCTGCAGGCGCAAACTGAGCGCCGCAAGCGGCGTCCGGAGCGCGTGCGCAGCATCGGCGGTCATTCGCCGCTCCCGCGCATACGCATCCGCAAGCCGCTCGAGCGCACCGTTGACCGCGGCCACCAGCGGCTGGACCTCGCGCGGCAGCGCGTCGGCCGATATCCGCATGGCGGGATTCGCCGGACCGATCGCGGCCGCCTCGCGCGACGCGCGGTTGATCGGCCGCAAGCTCCACCACGTGATCACCCACATGAGCCCGAGCGCGAGAACGACGAACGGCGCCAGGACGAGAAGCTGCTCGGATCCTTCCTCGAACAAGCTGTCGACCAGCCGTTCGCGTGCGATGTCGCGCCGGGCGACGACAAGCACGTCGCCGCCGGGCGCTCGCGCCGCGACGATCGCGCGTCGCGTCGGCCCAACGCCAACGAGATTGATCGGCGCGAAGGTCTTGTCCGTCGGGACTGGGAAGAACGGCAGCGGCGCGCTCAGGTTCGGCGAACGCATGAGCGGCCGTCCGGCGGCGTCGAACAACGTATAGGCGAAGTAGCTCCGCCGATCGGCGTACGCGTTCCGCCAGGCCGGCGGCAGGTCGAGCTGCGGCGCGCCGTTCTCCTGCACGTGCAGCCCAGAGAGAAATTCGCGCGCCTGCTCCTGCAGCGTGCGGTTCCAGAGATCGTTGCCGAGCCGCATGACCTCCGTCCGGTAGGAGATGAGCGTAGCCGCGACGCCGAACACGAATATCAAGACCATCGCGCCGAGCAGCTGCCAGCGCAGGCTCCGGCCGCGGATCACGCCGTTCCGCCTTCGCTGAGGCGATAACCGATGCCGCGCTTGGTCTCGATGCGCAGGGCGGCATTCGCCGCCGCCAGCTTCTTTCGCAGGCGCGACACCGCGGCCTCGAGGGCATTGGCGCTGCCCGCATCGTCGAGCGCGTAAAGCCGGTCTTCGAGCAGGTCCTTGGCGATCACCTGGCCCGGCGACCGCAACAGTTCCTCGAGCAGCGCCGCCTCCCGCCGCGTCAGGTCAAGCCGCGCGTCGGCGACCCGCGCCTCGCGCGACACGCTGTCGAAGCTGAGCGGACCGAGCGCATAAACCCGCCCGCGGCGCGGCCCCGGCCGCCGCAATACGGCGCGAAGTCGCGCCTCGAGCTCGGTCAGATTGAACGGCTTCACGAGATAATCGTCCGCACCGCGGTTCAATCCATTTATCCGATCCTCCAGGCTGTCGCGCGCGGTCAGGATCAAGACCGGCGTTCCCGTCCGCGATCCGCTGCGCAGCACGCGCAGGAACTCCATGCCGTCGACATCCGGCAGACCAAGGTCGAGAATGACGGCGTCGTAGGCGACGCCTTCAGCGGCAGCGAGCGCGTCCTTGCCGCGCCCGACGGCTTCGACGGCGAAGCCCTGCTCGATCAGGTGATCGGCGATCATCTCGCGCATCGGCCCGTGATCCTCAACCAGCAAGATTTTCATGGCGTTGCCGTCACTCGCCGCTGTCGCTGAACCATCAACATAAATAAGCACCCTGACCGCAAGCTGACAGGCTCCTCCAGCGCGAAAACCAGGGGCCGTCAGGCGCAGGGAATCCCACAAAAATGGCACAGCTGTGGCGGCCCTTTTGTCGCGCCCGAGGCAGCGAAAATCGGCGCGCGCGTCAGGGGGACGTAAGCTTGGGCGGCTATATCCAGCGCGTCCTCAACAGAAGCGATGGAGAGCAACGATGCGTACCACGTTCATTACCGCGCTGGCGGCGGCGGCCCTGCTGACGGTCAGCAGCGCCGCGGTCGCCCTGGCTCAGGCCGCCGACGCGCAGGCCGATGCGAACAACGCCGACGTGCAGGCCAGCGTGAACAACAGCGCCCCGAATTATACCTACGGCGGCTTTGCGCCGAATGTGGGTCCCTCGGCGCACTACCATCCGCATGGTCATCGCCTTTGGTAACAGGCCGGTGCCAGCGCCGAAGCGTCGGCGATAGTACGAAACGAGCTGCCGTAAGTTGCGTCTCGCCGCCTTCAAAAACCGAAGGCGGCGAGACCTTTTCTGGTCCTCGCCGCCTTCACGAATTCGGCCAACCCGATCAGTCAAGCTTCTCAGTAAGCTTCTTGGCCTTGCCGTCCTTGAGCAAGGTGATCGCGGCCACGGCCGAGCCGCCGCTCAGCTTCGGATAGACGCGAATCGCGGTATAACCCGGATTGGCCTTCAGCGCTTCGCCAACCGCGTCTTCCAGCGTCTTCTTCGCTTTGGCCATGGCGGCGAGCTGATGGCCGGCGTCGGTGACGTCATCGGGATCGGTGAGCTTCTCGTCGCTTTTGATCTTGCCGGTGGTGTAGTCGACGATCACCTCGTGAACGTCGGCGGCGGCGGCGCCTTTGCTCACGAATGTCGAGAGCTGGAAGCCGGCGTCCTCGTCGACCTCGTATTGCGCCGAGATCACCTTGCCGCCTGCCGCCGCGGTCTTCATCCCCTGAACCAGCGACACCTTGGCACCCGGCATCGCCTTGACCAGCTTCGGCATCTGCTTGCCGTACTCGTAATCCGAATCCGCCAGCACGGCCGTGGCGGTGAACGCCACCAGCCCGACGGCCATCAATCCGACCAACCACTTCTTCGTCATAAGACAACCTCCTTGGGTCTGTTGCGGCCCGTCCCCCGACGAGCCGTTGGTACGTTCGTCATTTACGAAACGGATGCGGCTCCTCCTATTCGGCCGGACCGGGCCGCAGGCGGCGGCGCGCCGCCGACTTCAGCAAGTGCATGACCGGCTTGCGCTCGCGCTGATGCGTGAGCATCGCGACCAGCACCGGCATGGCGAGCAGCACGAGCGGCAACTGCACGGTGATGCCGGCGATGATAGCGATGGCCAGCGGCTGGAGCATCTGGTCGCCGGCGCCGCTGATCGCCACGCCGAGCGGCAACAGGGCCAAGATCATCGCCAGCGTGCTCATCACGATCGGCCGCAAGCGGTTGAGCGCCGCTTCGATAATCGCCTGCCGCGACGGCATGGTCTGTTCCAGCATCTGATATTCCGAGAACAGGAATATCGCCATCTCGGTCGAGATGCCGATGATCATCACCATGCCCATCATCGCCGTGATGTTGAACTCGATGTGCGTAATCCACAGGCCGAAGAAGACGGCACTGGTCGAGATCAGCGAGCTCACGATGATGATGATTGGAATCGAGAACCGCTCGTAGAGGAAGAGCAGCAGGATGATTTCGACCAAGACCGTGGCGAAACCGACCTTCATCATGCCGTTGATCGCGAGCTGTTGCTGCTTGTATTCGCCGCCGAGATGATAATAGACGCCCTGCGGTATCAGGCCCGGCCTGTCGAGGACCTTCTGCACGCCCGCGATTGTCGAGCCAAGATCGTGGCCGCCGCCGATCTCGGCGGTGACCGGAATGATCTGCGCCAAGTTCTCGCGGAAGAGTTCGGGCTGGCCGCCGACGAATTCGACTTTGGCGACCGAGCCGAGCGTGAACAGATGTCCATCGTCTGGCGACTTCAGCGGCAGGTTCTTGATGTCGTCGCGATAAAGCTTGCCCACCGGCGGATGCGCCCAGAGACGCACGCCCACGTCTTGGACGTCGCCGAGGTATGTGGTCGCGACGTTGCCGTTGAGGTAGCGCTTGGCCTGGCTCATCACGTCCGCCGGGGTGACGCCGTTGGCCGCGGCGGCCGCAGGATCGACCCGGATCTCGAGCGCGTCGCCGGCCGGCTGAATGCCGTTATTCACCGATGCCGGCTCGATGCCCGGCACCTTCGTGATCGCCTTGGCCACGCGGTCCGCGACCTTGGGCAGGACGCGCGGATCCTTGGCGCTCAGGTTGATCACGATCGGCTGCCGGCGACCGACCATGTCGCCGATCATGTCGCCCAAAAGCTGGTGGGTGTCGAAATCGATGCCCGGCACCGTGTTGGTGATCTCGTTGGTGATGCTGTCCATCACCTTCCAGATCGTCGGCCGCTTCTTCGCGGGTACCAGGCGGACGAAGAAGTCGCCCATGAACTGCTCGTTCAAATCGCCGCCGAGGCCGGCGCCGGTGCGCCGCGAATAGGTATAGACGTAGGGATTTTTCTTGAGGATCGCCTCGACCTCACCGAGTTCGCGGTTGGTTTCAGCCAGCGACGTGCCCGGATCGGCTACGTAGTCGAGGACGAAGCCGCCCTCGTCCATCTTCGGCAGGAAGCCGCTGCCGACATTGGCATAGCCGAAATAGCCGACGATGACCAAAACGCCGACGCCGACGCCGATCAGCCACGGCCGCGCGGACAGCGCATTGAGCCAACGCTTATGGGTGCGCTTGATGAAATCCTCACGGCCGTGCGACGGATCGTGCCATTTCTGGAAATCGATAATGCCGTGCGATAGCAACGGCACGATCAGCGCCGTCAGACCGTAAGAGATGACGAGCGATGACGCCATCGTGACCGACAGGAACTTGAAGAATGCGCCGGTCACGCCAGACAGGAAAGCCAGCGGAATGAACATGATGATGGTCGCCAGCGACGAACCGGTCAGCGGGGCCAAGAATTCCCGAGCCGAACCCAGCACCAGCCGCTTCGGCTCCGGATGGCCGGGCACGCCGGCACGCCGTGCGATTTGCTCGATCATGACGATGACGTCGTCGATCAACAATCCGATCGCGGCGGCGATGCCGCCCAATGTCATGATGTTGAAGGTCATGCCGAACGCCGATAGGAGCACGCAGGTAACCAGCACAGACATCGGCACCACGATCACGGCCACCGAGGTCGCGCGCCAGTTGCGCAGGAAGGCCATGATGACGAGGCCGGCGAAGACCAGGCCGATCAGGATCGCCTCTTCCAGCGCGTCGATCGACGAGTGGACCAGCTCGGTCTGATCATACCACTTGTAGAGCTCGATCGACTTCGGCTGCGTCTTCATGAACGTGCTCAGCCGCTTCGTGACCTCTTTTTCCAGCGAGATCGAATCAGCGCTGTCCTGCTGGTACACGTCGAAGGTGACGGCCGGACGGCCGTTGTCGTTGACCAGCAGCCATTGGGGCACGGAGCCCATCTTGATGTTGGCGATGTCGCCGAGGCGGACGATCCCGTCTTTCGGCGTGCGCAGCATGACATTCTTGACCGAATTGACGTCCTTGAACGCGCTGTTCGTGATCATCAGGTACATCAAGTCGTTGTCTTCGAGGCGGCCGACGGACTTCAGCGTGTTGGTCTCGTCGATCGCGGTCTCGACGTCCTTCATCGTCATGCCGTAGCCGCGCAGCTTCTGCGGATCGACATAGACCTGGACTTCGGGCGTCTCGCCGCCCAGCACGCCGACGCGGCGAATGCCGCGAATGCCGGTCAGCAGCGGCGCGATCTGGTACTGCGCCAGCTGGCGAAGTTCGGCCGGCGACACGGTTTTGGAAATCAGCGCATACGAGACGAACGGCATGATCGCCGTCGGGCTCATCTGAAGCACGTCGAAAGCCGTGCCTGGCGGCAGGTCGGTCAGCTTCTGTGCGAACGCGCCCTGCACCGCCTGGAGCGCGCGCGACATGTTCCAGCCCCAGGGGAAATCGACGAAGATCTCGGCGGAGCCGCGCGACGTGGTCGATTCGACGTCGACTGCGCCCGGAATGGCGCGGCCGACCTCTTCGAGCGGTTCGGTCACGTCGATCAGCATCTGATCGGACGGCATGTGGCCGGCGTCGACCTCGATGCGGATGCGCGGGAAGCTGACGATCGGGAACAGCCCGATCGGCAGCGTCGCGCCGGCATAGATGCCCGCGACGGTCAGCGCGAAGGCAATAAATAGAAGAGAGCGGCGATGCTTCTCAACCCAATCGATGAAGCCCAGTTTCATTTGCTACCGGCTCCCTTCGAGCCCGCTCCCTGTGCATCGGCGACGCGCAGCTTGGTGCCATCGTCGACCTGATGATTGCCCTCGAGCACGACCGGCTGCTTCGGATCGAGATCGTCGCCGGAGATCACGTCCTGATCGCCCTGCGCTGCCAGCACCTGCACCGCGACCTTGCGTGCCGCATTGTCGGCATCCTGAACGACGAAAATCGTGCCGTCGTCGTCGACCAGGATCGCCGAGTGCGGCACGATGTAGCCCGTCTGCTGCCGAACAGTGATCACGGCGCGCACCATCTCGCCCACGAGCAGCTTGCCAACCGGGAAGCTGATCTGCACCGGCACCTGGCCGCTGTCGGCGTTGACCACCGCCGAACGCAGCAGCACCTTGCCCTGAACCGGCTCCGCCGATGCGCTGAACGGCGTCAGCGCCACCGAGTCGCCCGGATGCACCGACATCGCCTGACCGGGATCGATGCCGACGTTGACGACCAGGCCATCCGGCCGCACGAGCTCGACCAGCGGATCACCCTTGGCGACGACCGAACCCTGGCCGGCGTCGACCTTGAGAACGATGGCGTCGAACGGCGCCTTGAGCGTGTTGGGACCAGCCGCGCCTCCTTCTTGCAGGACCGAGAGGTCGGCCTCGGCCTTGGCCAGATCAGCTTGCGTTGCCAGATGCGCCTGCGCCAGTGAGCGGGTGCGCGCGGCAAGCTGCTTTGCCAGCAGATAATCGGCGCGCGTCTGGGTCGTCGGGATCAACGTGACGAGTGCCTCGCCCTTCTTGACCTCTTGGCCGACCTGGACTGCCACGTTCTGAACCTGGGTGGCAGCCGGTGCCGTGATGCTCTGCCGCGCCGAGGGCGCCGGTCCGACCTGGCCGAAGGCGGTCACGGTCACCGGCAGGCTGCCCTTTTTCATCTGCGCAATTTTGACGGTCGCAGTGACATTGTCGCTGTCATCCGCGCGCGCCACCGTGACGGCGGTCAGGACGAGCGAAAGCGCCACAGCAGGCGCGACAAGGTTTTTGAAGTTCATGAGCGTGTCTCCTCCCGATCCGGGGGCGCAATCATAGTGGGCGGGAATCCGATGCCGAGCTCGACTTCGAGACCGAGCGCGTCCTCTTGCAGCGTCTGCTCGTAGTCGAGGACGTCGACTTCGCGGTCAAGGGCGGTCGTCTGGTAGTCCGAGAGCGAACGCTGATCGAGGTTGCCTTGGTGATAGGCGCGCTCGGCAGCATCGAGCACCTTTTCGGCCGAGTCCGCCGCCGCGCGAGCACGCGCGAGGTTGTCGGCGGCGATGTGCGCGCGAACGAGCAGACTGCGCGCCTTGCCGACGGCGTCGTCGAGCCGCGACTGATACTCGGCGTGGAGCTGGAGCCGCGTCGCGTGGGTGAACGCGATCTTGCCCTGGTTACGGTCGAAGATCGGCAGGTCGAAGGTGATTTGCGGGCCGGCCGAGACGACCTCGGAGGTATCGGAGCCGCCGGCGCCGCCGAGGCTGAACGCCGGAAACTGGCCCAAAATGGCGGCGCGCACGTCTTCCTCGGCCGCGTCGTAGCCGAGCTTGAGCGCCACGAGATCGGGCCGCCGTTGCGGCAGCGAAGCGACCAGCGAGTCGATCGAATCCGGCAGCTTCACCGGCTCCGGCGCCGCGAGGGCGAAGCGCACATTCGGCTGCAGGCCCAGCACGGAGTCGAGCTCCTGCCAGTCCTTGATCTCCTGGAGCTGCAGCGACGCGAGGTCGCGCTGCGCGCCGGCGAGCTCCGCGAGCAGCGGCGCTTCGGCCGTCAGATCGAGATTGCCCGCCTGGGTGGCCTGCTGCACGTCCTTGACCTCTGCGGTGAGCAGCGACAGATCGTGCTGACGCAGCGCGATCTCGTGATCCTCGCCGTAGAGGCCGATGGCGAGCAGCCGTGCCTTCTGCGCGACCTGCCATTCGTCCCACAGCGCGTCGGCGCCGACTTGATGGAAGCGCGCCTCGGCGGCGGCAACGTGTGGCCCGTATTGGATGATCGAGCGGATGTCCTGCGAGATCGACGCCGTGAGCGCGTCAGCAATGGCGCCGGCGGCGGGCGGCGCATAAATCAAATAGGCGTAGCCGAGCCCCACCGAAGGGTTCGGCAAGATCTTGGCCGTCAGCACGTCGGCCTTGGCGGCGTCGATCTTGCCGCGCTGCGACGCGAGCTCCGGATCGTTCAGCACCGCCAGCACGGCGACCTGGTCCGGCGCCAGCGGCTTGCTGATGTCGAGCTTGGCGGGATCGGCGCCGACCTTCTGCGGCGGCGGCGCGAGATTCAGCTGCGCGAGGCCCGGCGCAAGGTTCGGCCGCTCGGGAAGCGGCAGCGGATGATAGGAGGCGCAACCGGCCAGGCCGAAAACGAGGCCAACCGCACCCCAGCGGAGCCAGCGGCCGACTATCATGGTTGCATCCGGCCGGCATGCGCGCGTAGGCACGCGCCGCGCCCTTTCGGCGCCAGCGATATCTGATTCGACCCATCTTCGCACCCGCCCGTCCCGGCGGCTGCGGCCGATATGACGGCCATGTTTCCTCCCCTGGGCCTGGTGTATCCACGCCCCTTTATTACCGCTGGTATACATTATGCCATGGGTTGTTGCCAATGGATCGGTGAACGATTCCTGTCACAAATTTCCATCGGCTGCGGTCCCTCAACGCCGCGAAAGCCCGACACCGACACCACGCCGCCGGCGGCTCCCATACAACAATACAGTATAGGTGGCTGAAGCCTACCGGGACCTGACGGCGCAGCAAATCACTTTCGTCGTAAAACGAATGCGGCGTCACGCGCACCGCCTAGAGACAGCCCGCCCTTGGGCGAAAACCGGGCCCCGCCGGAGCGAGAGCGTTGCACATGAAAGTTGATCGCATAAGCTTCTGTCACCCCGGCGAAGGCCGGGGTCCACTTTATCTCATGGATACCGGCTTTCGCCGGTATGGGGACGGTTAGGGTCGAAGTGCAGACAATCTAAATGCGATTGCCCAGCATCCGGGTGCGCGCGCAATGCCTTTCGCTTATCTGCTTGCCAGCAAGCCATACGGGACGCTCTACGTCGGCAGCACGTCCGACCTGCGACGCCGCGTGTGGGAGCATAAGAACCGAGTTGTCCCTGGATTTACGGCTCGTTACGGCGTCGAACGACTTGTCTGGTTCGAGGTCCATGAATCGCCGGAATTCGCCCGCCTGCGCGAGCGGCAGATCAAGGAATGGAAACGCGCGTGGAAGATCGCGCTGATCGAGCGCGACAATCCACACTGGATCGACCTTTATCCGGCTCTGTCAGCATAAGAAAATCTCAGGCGTGGCGATGCAGCATCGTGGATACCGGCTCCCGGCTTTCGCCGGGACAAGCTTCGCCGGTATGGACCGCAGCGGGAAGCGCACCGCCTGATAACAATCCGCCGTCCCGGCGAAAGCCGGGACCTACTTTGCCAATGGACGCCGTCGATCGCCGGTATGACGTGGAAAGGGTTGCTGTGCCTCCGCACCCCGCAAAGAAAAGCGGCCCGGCATCGCCTGCCGGGCCGCTGTCTGCGATCAGACTCGGCGTTCGTTACGCTCCGGCCGCCGGGCCGATGAGGACAACCGCACGGCGGTTGCGCGGCTCACGCACGCCATCGGGCGTCGGCACCGCCGGATGCGTCTTGCCGAACCCATGCACGCTGATGCGCTTCGGCGAGATGCCGTCGGCGACCAGCGCCGCCTTCACGGCATTGGCGCGCCGCACGGACAGGCCGAGGTTGTACTGCGCCGTTCCCGCGAGGTCGGTGTAGCCATCGACGACGATGCGTGCGGTGCCGCGTTTGGCAGTCGCAGCCGCCTCACCCACGATCTTGCGCGCGTCGGCCGTCAGGTCCGACTTGTTGAACTCGAAGTAGACGGTGTAATTCGACGCGCCGACATAAGCACCACCGCAAGGAACGCCCGAGCCGGTGGGAACCGCCCACCCGCCGTTCGTTCCGGGTCCGGGAACCGGGCAGAACACGCCCACAGCCGCCCGCTTGCCTTCATAGACATAAACGGCATGGGTCGCGCTATCGGCGGCGCCAGAGTGGGTGATGCCGACACCGGTATTCACGGCGGCGAGGCGCGTCATCGTATCCGCGTCATAGGCACCAAAGCCCTTGCCGCCGAACGAGTAGAACATGCGAAGAGCCGGATCGAAAGAAAGCTCGTCTGAGCCGGACGGTTCGGAAATCGTCTTGATGACCTGCAGCGTATTCGGGTTTAGGACGAAGACGCCTTTCTTCGCGTTGGTTGTCGAAAGCCACAGGTACCCGGTCTTCGGATCGACGATGGGCGTCTTGGTGCCACCCTTCGAGGTCAGTCCGGTTTGCAAGTCGGTGACATTCGAAATGGCGCCGGTGCCCGTATCGACCTTTTCTAGAACCTCGTCAGACGTCTGGTATATCGTGTGATTATCCAAGCTGAATCCGAAGGCGTCCGGCCCCGTGAAATCCGAGGTATTGAGCCACCAGTGGTTGGTGTTCTGCGGCGCGAGATTCCATTGGGCCACGAACTGCGGATGCGGGCCAGCCGTGAACACATCCATCACGTTGTTGTCGTCCATGTCGACGTAAATCCGGCCATTGGCCACGCCGATCGCATCGGGCGTCGTGCCGTGGCCCCATGTTTCAGTCCGGCCGACGACCTTCCAGGTGTGCTTGTCGATGACGACGATCTGGTTCTTGGTGCCGAATCCGGTGCCAGCGGCGCCGCCGCTCATGCCTTGGGGAAGACCTTCGGCCGCCGTTTCGTAAATATAATTGGCGTCGAAGGCCATGACGTTGGGATCTTCGATGGGCTTGATGACATGCGCGACCGAGTTGGTCCGCGTGTCGATGACGGCCATGCCGTCGTCCTTCAGCGACACATAGACCATCTGGTTCGACGGGTCATAGGCGACCCAGTCGCCATGACCTCGCGGCGTCGGCAGATAGATCTCCGCCACCTTCACGTAGTGATACTCTCGAGCCAAGGCCGGCACCGCGAGTAACGCGGCAGACGCCACCAGCGCCCCTACCAGTCCTCTACGCATCATCCCCTCCATAAATCGTCGTGTTGAGTTTTGTCCTGGTCGCGTCGATCCGAATCACTGGCCGGTGTCGGTGTTTTCGTACTGTCCGAGCAGCCAGCCGAAATCCAGCATCACGACGACCTGATCGTGGTCGAGGCCTTGGCCGCCATAGCCGAAGCCCCGATCGATGCTCGCCAAGTGCGTCCACGCGATCGTCGGACGGAGGAACGCGTTGTGGAACTGGAAGCTCGGGCCGGTCTGGAAGCCGTACATCTTCGAACCTGGACCGAAGGTCCCGAGATTGCCGGCAGTTATGCCGCTGTTACCGGCTCCGCCTACACCCAAGCCGAGGAAGTTGCCGAACGCACTGCCATTCGGATCCGACGTGTTGCCGTGTTGATAGGTGTACGACGGCTGAGCCGCCCACTGGAACCGGATCGGCTGGCCGAACATGTGCTTGATGCCGAAGTCATAAGCCAAGGTCACTTGCGACGACCAGCGATAGTAGTTCTGATCGTTATTGCCACCGCAGCCCGCAGCAGGGCAACGGAGGGCTGTTGGAATGTCGGACTTCGGCAGCCATTGCGTCTCGACCTCGGCGTTCAACGACAAGCGGTTCGTCAAATTATAAACGGTGCCGACGCCGATGAGATTGGAGTTCCAATTGCCGAAGTTGCCAACGGCATAGGCGTTCGAATTGTTCAATCCGGCGCCAACCGCGGTTGCCGAGCTGCCGCCGCCAACCACGTTCAAGCGCGTGTGGCCGTAGCCGACGATAAAGTCGCTGCCGTCAGGCGTCAGGTTCCACAGGCCGACGAAGCCGAGTTCGTTCGCATGGCCGGTCTTGTAGCCGTCCGCGACGCGGATCGTCAGGGTCGAGCCATAGCCCGGCACGAAGCCGTAGTAGAACGCCTTGTCGCCGCCAGAGATGAAGTTGATCTGAGCGCCGTCCGCGACCGTCGTCTGCATGTTGTTGAGGTCGGAGAGGAACGGCAGGTTATTGAGGAAGCCGACGCCGATCTCGGTGCCGTCAACCGACGGCAGGCGGCCGCCCTCGATGCTGAACCAGTCGAGTGGCTGATACGTGGCCCAGCCTTTGAACAGGAATGACACGGCACCTAGATTGTTTTTTCCGTGAAACCCGCTTGTCGCGTAGAGATTTGGGGCCACGTTCTCCGACGTATAGCCCATCACCGGCGTTTGCGGCGGTTCGCCGACCCAGGCATGGAACTGCAAGGGGAAATTCCCGAACATGTTCCCATGGGAATTCATGATGAAAATCGCGTTGGTGAGGTCGATGTCTCCATCGATACTGCTACCGCCGACTGCGGCACTGCCGGGGCCGCCGACAACGCCGTTGCCATTGGTCGTGTGCGGAGCGTTATTCCAACCCGAAAGGGCTGCTTCGACGCCGCCGCTGATCGTCCAATTGCCCAGCGGGCCCATGTCTTGTTTGTACGGCGTCGGCAGATCCAACGCGAAGCTGGGCACGCTGCCGAGCAGCGTCAGGGCACCTGCGCCCACGAGAGCAGTAAACAGATTCCGGGTTTGGCGTTGCATGCTTTCACTCCCCTCCACGAGCACAATCGCTCGCCTATTGATTCTTCACGGCAGCCCAGAAACGACGGGCCTACAGTTGGCATACCATAGCGTAATCGGATTACAGTCTGGCAACTCTGAATCCGCGTTTTGTTACGAACAGCCGGAAGGTGTGGCAACTATGTTACACATCGGCGCGGGACGGCCCGGTGCAGTCATGCCTCCGGCGGTCGCCGCGACCGGAGGCGGATGCAGCCGCGGCATTGCACCGGCATCGACGCCGTGATTGATCCGGCGATGGGTCAGCGGCGGCGAACGAATTGAACGGCGCTACGCCTCAGTGTCGTGGTTTCGACATTTGATTCGCTTCTACCCCGTCGTCATTCCGGCCGGAGCGAAGCGGAGAGCCGGAATCCAGGGCTGCAATCGATCTGGATGCCGGCTTTCGCCGGCATGACGATAAAAATGCAGTGCTGGAATCACAACATTAGCGCGTGCACACGCGTTGGCAGTACTGATCGAGATGCCCGTGATCGAGGCAGCGCAGGACGCAGAGTTCGTTCACCGGTCGTGCCGGCGGTGCGGGCGGCTTCACGGATTGCTGAGGTGTTGCTTGAGCCGCTGCGGGTTGCGGCGGCGCGGCGTTCTCCACCGGCCGGGGGGCCGGCTGAGCGCTCGGTTGCGGCACCGGCTGGCCAGCGGCGGGTTGCTGCGCGGATGGCGGCGTCACCGATGGTGCCGCGGCCGCCGGCGGTGAATTCGAAATCGCAGCCGGAGATTGGGGCGCCGGCACAGCGGCCGGAGCGTTGGTGGGCAGCGCCGCGCGGTTTGGCTTCGGCGTCTCCGCCGGCGGTACCCCGTTGGTGCATATACGCTCGCAATCCTGGTACAAGCGGCCGTGATCGAGGCAGCGCAAGACACAGGCTTCGTTAGTGATTTGCGCGAAACCCGGCGTCGCGAGAGACGCGCACAGCGCGACAACGAGACCCGCCAGCACGATCCGCCCCATGGCACTTTTCCTTATTTCTTGCGTGAACGACGCCGAACCGATCCCGCCGTGCCCGCCGGGAGCTCGCGTCCTGGGCCATGGCATAGAGGAGCGACATACTCGCGCCGAACGTCAACCCGCTCAAGCATCGCCTTATTATATGAGCGTGATGAATATGGATGAACTGCGCCGCCGGCTGCGGGCATCATCGCCCGGTGGCCCGTCGGCGTCGATGGTGCATCGAGTAGACTGCTCGGAGATTTGGTGATGAAGCGTTTGCCACAGGTGACATTCGGCCTTTTTCTACTAGCGTTGCTTGCGGTCTCTCCGAGCGCGATTGCCGCGCCCGTCACGACCCCAACCGTGGTGTACGTCTCTGACTTCGAACTCAAGGCCGCACACGTCCAGCAGTCCGTTCCCAAACCTATTCCACGGTCGGAACGTGTCGGCTACGATCGGCCCCAGATCCCTCTTACGCCCGAGCAACGGGCGCGTCACCTCGTTGACCTCATGTCGCGATCGCTGCTCGATGATCTCCATCAAGCGGGCATTCAGGCGCAGCGGTTGCCACCGGATGCCCCCTTGCCGTCATCGGGCTGGCTCGTCCGCGGTGCGTTTCTCGAGGTCGATGCGGACGGTCGGCTGCGCCAGGCCGTGATCGGCGCCGGCCCGACGCAATTACAAGTGGTCGCCGCGGTCGATCAACTCCGCGCAGCCGCGCCGCAGCCGCTGTACACGATCGACCGCACCGCACAGAGCGGGAAGTTGGCCGGTGCGGTCGTCACGCTTAACCCGTCTACGGCTTTGGGGCGATTCGTGCTCACGTGGCTCGATCTCGATCGCAATGTGAAGGACACAGCAGCGGACATCGCCGATCAGGTGAAGATGCGAATCGCCGTCGGTCCATCGGGTCAATCAGAGACGAGATAGGCAACAAGTCGATCAAGCGCCCGGGATCTTTGCTGAGTGTGAGCCAGGGCTTGGTCCATATGCGAGCGACAAGTGGCGCCAACAAATGCAACCAGTGGTCCAATGCAAACATATGAGTCCGACCCTTTTCTCAATCGTCACCCCGGCCAAGCGAAGCGCGAGCCGGGGTCCATGGCTGAGCGGCGCGGTGGACCCCGGGTCGCGCGGCTTCGCCGCTTGCCCGGGGTGACGGGTGAGAGCGGGTAACATCCGTTGGACTCTGACCACTAGCAACGAAACGTGGAGTTTGACGGCCGGGGAGATTACACCAGAGTGCGCGCGCGACCATTGCAGTCGACGCGCATCGTTCGGCGGCGGCGTTCATCACGCGCTTGGCCGGCCGGGCACCTAAAATATTTGTGATGGAAATATTCGTGATGGATCGCGCTGTGGACAACTCGCGTGTTGCCAGCGCAACGGGATGTTTGGCCGACTTTCTGTTGCTGCAATGCAATAGAACGACCGCAAAGCGCCTGCATCGGTCAGGTCGGTTCAGGCTTGGCGCGATTTTTTTTGGATCTGTGTAGTGATGAAGCTTGCCCTCGAGGATTTAGCGGGGCATTCTGGGATACCACGAACCTGGCGATGATACGGCTGGGGGCAACAATAAAAAAAAGCGACACCGACATGGAGGGACACTAAATGAGCGTCAGAGCGAGCGGCAGCAGCGCAACATTTCCGAGCGACACGCAGATTCTCGGATACAGCCGATGGGTCGTATTCATCTGCGCGTTTTTTGCGATGGGGGTGATCAGCCCCTATGAGTACGCGTGGAGCTCGATGGCGGGACACATCGGCAAGATCTATGGGTGGTCGAGCGTCCAGATCGGCTGGATGTTCACCCTGTTCGTGATCTTTGAATCCCTGGGCACGATTCCCGGCGGCATCCTGCGCGACAAGTACGGGCCGCGCTGGGTCACGGCCATTGCCGGATTGATTGCCGGCGTCGGCATCTACGCAACCGCGCTCGGTCCGAACTACGGGTTCGTGCTGCTGCTGTGGTGCATCGGCAGCCTGTTTGCCGGCTTCATCTACAACACGGCGGTGACGACGGCGAACAAGTGGTTCCCGGACAAGCGCGGCATCACGGCCGGCCTGATCGCCGGTGCGTTCGGCTGGGGCTCGTTGCCGTTCATCTTCCCGATCCGGGCGATCCCGAAGACGGCGCCGGACTCGGTGTTTTTCAACGTCATCCTCATCATGGCGCTGATCATCGGCGGCGTGGCGATCGTGACGTCGCTGTTCATGAAGGATCCGCCGGCGGGTTGGCGTCCGGTGGGCTGGGTTCCGAGCCAGGCGGTGAAGCGGGCGACCGAGCATGAGTTCACGCTGGCCGAAGCGGCGGGGACTTGGCAGTTCTGGCTGCTGATGATCTCGTTCATCCTCATCTCGAGCGCGGGATTGTCGGGGGTGACCAAGATCGTGAAGTACTCCAACAGCCTGCACTTCGCGGCGGCGGCGGCGACCGGAGCAGCCGGTGGCATCGCCCTCTTCAACGGCCTGGGCCGCGTCGCCCTTGGCGGCGTCTCGGAAAAGATCGGGCGCGAGAACGCGATGATCTGGAGCTACATCCTGTGTGGCGTGTTCCTGTTCCTGGCCATGGCCGCGGGTTCCGCGGGTAGCCCCATCCTCTTCGTCTTGAGCGTGATCGGCGCGTTCTTCTTCTGGGGGCCGATGTTCTCGCTATTCCCGGCGACGATCGGCCAGTACTACGGCGACCTGTCGGCGGGCTCCAATTACGGCCTGCTTTACGGCATCGCCAAGGGACTGGGCGGCGTCTACGGCGGCGTGCTGTCGGCGGTCCTGATCAAGGGTCAGGGCTACCCAACGGCAATGGGCGTGTCGGCGGTGATGGCGATCGTCGCCGGCCTGCTCGTCATCCCGCTGAAGAACAGGGCACCGGTGCGGGCGGGCGAGGCTCGAACGCGCGCCGGCCAACCGGCCGAATAACCGCTCACCGGCGGCACTTATCCCCACAGGCGGGCACGGGGCATACAGCTCCGGCCCGCCGTTTTTTTGCATCCCAATCCCGACCCGGCGGGATTGATACCGAACACAAGGCGCAACCCCATGTTTCCCGAACGGCTGACCGAAGGCTATCGCGCCTTCCTCGGCGGTCGCTTCGCAAGCGAGCGGTCGCGCTACGAGACGCTGGCGAAGACGGGACAGCAACCCGACATCATGGTCATCGGCTGCATCGATTCGCGCGTCTCGCCGGAGGTGATATTCGACGCCGCTCCCGGCGAAATGCTGGTCGTCCGCAATGTCGCCAACCTCGTACCGCCGTTCGAGCCACACCGCGACTCGCAGCACGGCACCAGTGCGGCGATCGAATTCGGCGTCCAGGCTCTACAGGTCAAGCACATCATCGTGCTCGGCCACGCGCTCTGCGGGGGCATCCGCGCTTTCGCCAACGAGCAGCAACCGCTGTCCGCCAGCGACTTCATCGGCCGCTGGATGTCGCAGATCGCACCGGCCGCCCGGAGCATCGGCTCCGGCGACGATGCGGCGTATCTGCGCCGGCTCGAATGCGCTGCGGTCGAGCTTAGCCTGAAGCACCTGATGACCTTCCCGTTCGTGCGCCGGCGCGTCGAAGGCGGGGAACTCGCGCTGCACGGCGCCTATTTCGGCGTCGCCACCGGTCGCCTCCTGCTGCGCGATCCGGCGACAGGAAGCTTTGCGCCGGCACCGGCCGAATAACCTCCGCTTCGGCGGGACCAAGCCAAAAAGGCGGGCGTGGGGATCGAACCCCGCCCCGCCGATTTTTTTGCTCATGCGCCGCCAGCGCGGCGCGCGCAGTGGCGTCAATTCACGGGCGGACGCTTGCCTTGCCGACCGACGCGACCTTGTAACCCTGCAGCGTCTTGATGTAGTTCGCGCGCTCGAAAGCGATCTGCTCGGTGACGTTGCGATGGCTCATGCGGCCGCGGATTGACGCCAGCGAGTCGAGGCTGCGCGCTTCGAGCCAGCGCTCGAGGCCGTCGCGCAACTCGCGCATATGACCGACCCCATGGCGCAGCAGTGACGAGGTGGTCATCACGACGTCCGCGCCGGCCAGCAGGTATTTGACGACCTCGTCGACGCCATCGACGCCGGTGCTCGCGGCAAGCGAGGTCTTGATTCTGCCGAACAGCAGCCCGACCCAGAGCAGCGGCAACCGCATCTCGTAGCGCGTGCTGAGCTCGAGATCGGAGACCATCGCGAGACGCGCGAGATCGATGTCCGGCTGGTAGAAGCGGTTGAACAGCACCAGCCCGTCGGCGCCGGCATGTGCGAGCTGCCGCGCCATATGGCCAACGGCGCTGAAATACGGGCTGATCTTGACCGCGACCGGAATGGTCACGGCCTTTTTGACGGCCTTGAGAATGTCGAGATAGCGCTGCTCGACCGCGTGGCCGGACAGATCGAGATCGGATGGAATGAAATAGACGTTCAGCTCGATTGCGTTCGCGCCAGCGTCCTGGAGCTGCCGCGCGAAATCGACCCAGCCGTGGTCGGTAACGCCGTTGAGGCTGGCGATGACCGGAATATCGACGGCCGCGACGGCGCGCCGGAGCAGATCGAGGTAGCCGCTCGGATTGACGGCATACGCGGCCTGCGCCGGAAAATACGTGAGCGCTTCGCCATAGCTGTCGATGCCGGTGGCGATCAGCTGCTCGATCACCTGCTGCTCGTGCGCGACCTGCTCCTCGAAAATCGAGGGCAGCACCACGGCGCCAGCACCCAGGTCTTCGAGGCGCCGGATATTGTCGAGCTCTGCATTGACGGGTCCGGCGCCGGCGATGAGCGGATTCCTCAGCGTGAGTCCCAGATAGCGCGTCGTCAGGTCCATCGTCCGGGCTCCGTCGGGTGTGGCCGATCGCTACAAATTCCGTTGCGCGGTCGCCGCCTTGCCCGGCGTGGGACCGCCCTCGAGGCTCGCGAATTCCTCGTAGCTGCGATATTTGTCGTCAACGCCGGCCTGCGCCTGGCGCAACAACGCCTCGGCTTCGGCGGGCCGCGTGAAGGCGAGCGCGCGGTAGCGCAGCTCGTTATAGGCAAAGTCCTTGAGCGGAATGGTCGGCCGCGGCGAGTCGAGCCGGAACGGATTCTCGCCGACGCTGCGCATAGCCGGGTTGTAGCGGAAGAGCGGCCAGTAGCCGCTGGCCACGGCGAGGTCCTGCTGCTTCATGCCGTAGCGCAGGTCGAAGCCGTGCGCGATGCAATGGCAATAGGCGAGAATCAGCGACGGCCCCTGATAGGTCTCGGCCTCGCGGAACGCGAGAAGCGTCTGCTGCGGATTGGCGCCCATTGCGATCTGCGCGACATAGACGTTGCCGTAGGCGATCGCCTGGAGCGCCAGATCCTTGCGCGCCACGCGCTTGCCGGCCGCGGCGAATTTGGCGATGGCGCCGAGCGGCGTCGCCTTGGAGGCCTGGCCGCCCGTGTTGGAATAGACCTCGGTGTCGAGGACCAGGACGTTGACGTCGCGCCCGCTCGCCAGGACGTGGTCGAGCCCGCCGTAGCCGATATCGTAGGCCCAGCCGTCACCGCCGACGATCCAGATACTGCGCCGCACCAGATGGTCGACGACCGAAAGCAGGTCGCGCGCCGCCGGATGACGGTCGACGAGCCTCAAGAGCTTGGTCTTGAGCTCGGCGACACGGATGCGCTGGGCGCGAATCTCGGATTCCTGGATCTGCGGCGCCGTCAGGATGGCGGTGACGAAATTGTCGCCTAATTCCGGCGCGAGTGCCTTGAGCAGCGAGACGGCAAGATCGAGATGTTTGTCGGCCGCCAGGCGGAAGCCGAGCCCGAACTCGGCGCCGTCCTCGAAGAGCGAGTTCGACCAGGCCGGCCCCCTGCCCTCGTGATTCTTGCTCCACGGCGTGACCGGAAGATTGGCGCCGTAGATCGACGAACAGCCGGTCGCGTTCGCCACCATCATCCGGTCGCCGAAGAGCTGCGAGAGCAATCGGAGATAGGGCGTCTCGCCGCAGCCGCCGCACGCGCCCGAGAACTCGAACAACGGCTCGAGGAACTGGATGCCGCGCACATTTGCGAAGTCGACGCGCGCCCGGTCGTTGACCGGGAGCCGCTCGAAGAAAGCGACGTTCGCCCGCTCGGCTTCGACCAAGGGCGCTTTGGATTCGAGATTGATCGCCTTGATGCCGGGATCGACCGGGCTGTGAGCCGGGCAGGCTTCGATGCACAAGCCGCAGCCCGTGCAATCCTCGACGTAGAATTGCAGGCTGAAGCGGACGTCCGGATAGCCGCGAGCGTTGACCGGCGCCGATTTGAACGCCGGCGGCGCGCTCTCGAGCCGCGATTCGTCGTAGTACTTAGCGCGGATGACGGCATGCGGACAGACGAATCCGCATTGACCGCATTGGACGCAGAGATCGGGCCGCCAGACCGGAACCTCGTCGGCGATGTTGCGCTTTTCCCAGACCGCCGTGCCGGAGGGATAGGTGCCGTCGACGGGCATCAGGCTCACCGGAATTTCGTCGCCGAGGCCTTCGAACATCTTGGCCGTCACGTTGCGCACGAACTCCGGCGCCGTCGGCGGCACCGGCGGCGGCCGGTCGAACCCGCTCGTCACCGTCGCCGGCACGTTCACCGCGTGCAGGTGCGACAGCGTGTCGTCCACCGCCTTGAAATTCCGCTGCACGACCTCCTCGCCCTTCGCGCCATAAGTCTTGCGGATCGATTCCTTGATCTGGGCGATCGCCTTGTCGTGCGACAGCACGCCAGAGATCGCGAAGAAACAGGTCTGCAGCACCGTGTTGGTGCGGTTCTTCAGACCGACCTCGTCGGCGACCCGGTTCGCGTCGATGACGAAGAGCTTGAGCCGCTTGGCGACGATCTGCTGCTGGACCGAGCGCGGCAGATGATCCCAGATTTGGTCCGGGCCGTAGGGGCTGTTGAGCAGGAACGTCGCGCCCGGCGCCGCCAGCCGCAACATGTCCTGGCGGTTCAGAAAATGGAACTGATGGCAGCCGACGAAATTCGCCGTGGCGACGAGATAAGGCGCATGGATCGGCCGCGGTCCGAAGCGCAAATGCGAGACCGTCTGGGCGCCCGATTTGTGCGAATCATAGACGAAGTAGCCCTGGGCATAGAGGCCCGCGTCCTCGGCGATGATCTTGACGCTGTTCTTGTTGGCGCCGACCGTGCCGTCCGCGCCCAGGCCATAGAAAACGGCACGCGTCACGTCGTCCGGTTCGATCGAATAGGTGGGATCGAAATCGAGGCTGGTCTGGGCGACGTCGTCGACGATGCCGACGGTAAAGCCCCGCTTCGGCTCCGGCTTCTTCAGCTCGTCGAAGACGGCCTTGGCCATTGCCGGACTGAAATCCTTCGACGACAGGCCATAGCGGCCGCCGACGACCTTCGGCATAGCGGTGCGTTGGCCATGCGACAGCGCCTGGGCAAGCGATTCCACGACGTCGAGATAGAGCGGCTCGCCGCTGGCGCCCGGTTCCTTGGTCTGCTCGATCACGGCAACCGCGCGGCACGTCGCGGGCAGGACCGCGAGGAAATGCGCGGCGGAAAACGGGCGATAAAGCCGGACCTGCAGGACGCCGACCTTTTCGCCGGCGCGCCGCAGGACGGCGGCCGTCTCGCGCGCGGTCTCGGCGCCCGAGCCCATCAGCACCACGACGCGCTCGGCGTCTGGCGCGCCATCGTAGTCGAAGAGATGGTACGCGCGGCCGGTGAGCTTGGCGAGATCGTCCATCGCCGACTGCACGATGTCCGGCACGCGGGCGTAGAACGGGTTCGGCGCCTCGCGTCCCTGAAAGAACGTGTCGGGATTTTGCGCCGTGCCGCGGATAAACGGATTCTCGGGATTGAGCGCCCGCGCCCGATGCGCCCGAACCAGATCGTCGTCGATCATCGCGCGAATCTGATCGTCGCCGAGCAAGGTCAGCGTGTTGACCTCGTGCGACGTGCGGAAACCGTCGAAGAAATGCAGGAACGGAACCCGCGACCGCAGCGTCGCCGCTTGGGCGATCAGCGCCGAATCGTGCGCCTCTTGGACCGAGCCCGACGACAGCAGGGCGAAGCCGGTCGCGCGCGTCGCCATCACGTCGGAATGATCGCCGAAGATCGACAGGGCATGCGTCGCCACCGAACGCGCCGCGACGTGAAAGACCGTCGAGGTCAGCTCGCCGGCGATCTTGAACATGTTGGGAATCATCAGCATCAGGCCCTGCGAGGCCGTGAAGGTCGTCGTCAGGGCGCCCGCCTGCAGCGCGCCGTGCACCGCACCGGCGGCGCCGCCCTCGCTCTGCATTTCCTGCACGACAGGAACGTTGCCCCAAATGTTCGTGATGCCGGCGGCGCTCCATTCGTCGGCGAGCTCCGCCATGGTCGAGGATGGCGTGATCGGAAAAATCGCGCAGACCTCGTTGACCCGGTAGACGACGTGGGCAACGGCCGTGTTGCCGTCCATGGTTGCGACTTGCTTGGCCATCTCAGTCACTCCCGCCGGCTTCCGGAATCATTTCGATCGCGTGGCAGGGGCACTGCTCGAAGCAGACGGCGCAACCGGTGCACTTCGCGTAGTCGTAGCGATAGCGCCGGCCGGGTCCGAGTTTGACGATCGCGTCCTCGGGACAAGCGGCGTAGCAGTTGTCGCACTCGAAGCAATTGCCGCACGACAGGCACCGTTGCGCCTCGTAGCGTGCTTCCTTCTCGGTGAGACCGGCGACCACTTCGTCGAAGCCGCGGGCGCGTTCGGCGAGGGCAAGCGTTTTTTGCGGCCGCGGCTCGGCGTCGCTGTAGACCGGCAGGTGCAGCATGTCGAAGGTCGCAAGCGGATGCTTCGCCGGACTGTCGTAGCGGCTGCCGCGCAGCCACGCATCGATATGCCGTGCTGCACGCTTGCCGTGACCGACCGATATCGTGACCGACTGCTCGCCGGGCACCATGTCGCCGCCGGCGAAAATACCCGCGTGGCCGGTCATCATGTCCGATTCGATCTTGACCGCGCCATCCGGTGCAAACGCGATCCCCGGCACTTGCCGCAAGAAGCGGCTATCGGTCTCCTGGCCGAGCGCCAGCACGATCGCGTCGGTGGTGAGCGTCTCGAACCGCCCTGTCGGCTGCGGCCGTCCGGCGGCGTCGAGCTCCATCGTCTCGACGGTCAGCTCGGGCCCGACGATCTCCTTGATGGTCGACAGCCACTTGATTTTGACGCCTTCCTCGATCGCCTCGTCGGCCTCGAAGGCGTGCGCCGGCATATGCGCGCGGTCGCGGCGATAGACGATGAGCGCTTCTTCGGCACCGAGGCGCTTCGCCGTGCGCGCCGTGTCCATCGCCGTGTTGCCGCCGCCATAGACGACGACGCGGCGCCCAAGGCGTGGCGCCTCGCCCGTGGTGACGTTATGGAGCAACGCGACGGCGTCGAGCACGCGAACCGCGTCGCGCGCCGGAATATCGATGTGCTTGCCAACGCCCGCGCCGATCGCGATGAACACCGCGTCGAACCCGCCTTCTCTCTTCTCGGCCAGCACGTCGGCGACCTTGTGGTTGACGACGATCTTCACGCCCATGGCCTCGATCCGGCGAATCTCGCGCATGAGCTCGGCGCGCGGCAGGCGATAGGCGGGGATGCCGAAATGCATCATGCCGCCGGGCAACGGGCCGGCGTCGCGGATCTCGACCGCGTGGCCGAGCCGGGCGAGATGGTAGGCCGCCGAGAGCCCGCTGGGCCCGGCGCCGACGATCAGCACGCGCTTGCCGCTCGGCGGCGCGTCGATCTTGAAGGGCCAGCCTTCCTGCGCCGCGAGGTCGCCGAGAAAGCGCTCGATGGCATGGATACTGATCGGCGCGTCGAGCTCGCCGCGGTTACAGGAATTCTCGCAAGGATGGTAGCAGACGCGACCGTGAACCGCGGGCATCGGGTTGTCCCGCACGAGGATTTCCCAAGCCTGCCGGTACTTGCCGGCCTGCGCCAGATCGAGCCACGCCTGGATGTTCTCGCCGGCGGGGCAGGCGTGATTGCACGGCGGCAGCAGATCGACATAGATCGGACGCCGTGCGCGGACCGGCCCGGTGCCCTTCTCCCGGGTCAGGTCGACAACCGGCGTCATGTCGCTGCGCTTGGCATCCACTTCCGATCACTCCGTTTGCTTCCAAATCAGGCATGGGCGCCCGAGGATCCGCCACCGCCGTCGATCGAGGCGGTTGCGCCGTGAGCGCGATTCGGTTCGAGGGACTCAGGCGGCATGGAGACGCTCCGCGACATAGGCGACCGTACCGTCGAGGGTTGCGAGTTTGGCGTAATCCGCTTCCGGAATGTCGATCTTGAGCGCCTCATGGAGCCCGATGACGTAGTTGAGAAAATCCATCGAATCGACGTCGAGCTGGTCACGCAGGCTCTTGCCGGGCTCGAGCGAGGCCTCGTCTATTTCCGGTGCGACGGCCTTCAGCGCCTGCACCACCACGGTCTTGATTTCGTCTTTCGTCATAGCGTTTCTGGCTCCTGCAGACGGCGCCCGAGTGCGGCGAGAAAGAGGGCGCCGCGGTGACCGTCGCTCGCCCGGTGGTCGCCGGCGACCGAGGCCGTCACTACGCGCCGCGGCCGGACTGTGTCGTCCACCACCCATGGACGGGCTACCACGGTGCCGAAGCCGACGATCGCGACCTGGGGCGGATAGATGATGGGAAAGATGCCTTCGACACCCTGGTCGCCGAGGCTGGTGACCGTGATGGTGCCGTCGGAAAGCTCCGAACTGCGCAGGCCACCCGCCCGCGCCCGGCGAACGAGGTCGCGAAAGGCCGCCATCAAGTCGGCCACGCTGCGCTTGTCGGCATCGTGGATGGCGGGCGCGATGAGGCCGCCTTGCCGGATCGAGATCGCAACGCCGAGATGGATGGCGGCGCTGGCCGCGAATCCATTGCCCGTGAAATAGCCGTTGAGCTCGGGGAATTCGCGCAGCGTCAACGCGACCGCTTTGAGGAGCAGCACGCCGTAGAGCAGCCGCTCGGCGACCGGGCGTTTGAGATTCTCCGCCTCAAGCCAACGCAGCGCCGGCTCGAAGTCGATCGTGTGCGCAAGGTAATAATGCGGGATTTCGCGTTTCGAGCGCGCCATCGCGGCGCCGATCGCGGCACGCATGGTGGCGGCGGGCTTGGCCGGCGCTGGCGCAGGTGCGGGCGCGGCTGGCATGGTGGCGGCGGGCCCAGCCGGCGCATGCGCGGCGCGCGACGCGGCCTCGACGTCGGCGATCGACACCGCACCGCCCAGTCCGCTGCCCGCGAGCGCGTCGGCGTCGATCCCAAGCTGCAGCGCAAGCCGGCGCGCCGCCGGCGTGATGCGGTGCGCATGAGCCGGTTGCGCCGTTGCGGCGCGCACCACTGGCGGCGCTTGCGGCGCGGGCGCGGCCTTCGGCGGCGTGACCGCGGCCTCGCCCGGACCGCGGATGATCGCCATCGTGGCGCCGACGGGGAGCTTATCGCCCGGCTTGGCGATCAGCGTCTCGACGGTGCCATTTTCAAACACTTCAACCTCGATGGCGCCCTTCTGGGACTCGACAACGGCGATGATATCGCCGCGAGCGACCGGGTCGCCTGGCTTCTTCAGCCACTCGACCAGCGTTCCATAATCCATGTCGGCGCCGAGCGCCGGCATCTTGAACTCGCTCATTACGCGCCATTCCGCCGACGGCAGAAGCACGTGCGCCCGAAGCGCGTCCCTGCCGCAGCAGCCGTCATTGGTTGCCCTCGAGCGTCGACGTGTCGCCTTCGGGCAGGCCCAGCTCGCGCGCCTTCAGCAGCCGGCGCATGATCTTGCCCGATCGCGTCTTGGGCAGATTGGGGGTGAATTCGATCTCCTTGGGCGCGACCGCGGCGCCGAGATTCTTGCGCGCGAGCGCCAAGATATCGCGACGCAGCGCCTCGCTCGGCTCATGGCCCGGCTTCAGCGTGACGAACGCCTTGATGATTTCGAAGGCGACCGGATCAGGTTTGCCGATCACGCCCACCTCGGCCACGGCCGGATGCTCCATCAGGGCGCTTTCGACCTCGAAAGGACCGATGAGGTGACCCGACGTCTTGATGACGTCGTCGGCGCGGCCGACGAACCAGAAATAGCCGTCGCGGTCGCGCTTCGCGAGATCGCCGGTCAGGTACCAGCCGCCAGCAAAGCACTTGGCGTAGCGTGCCGGCTCGTTGAGATAGGTGCGGAACATCGACGGCCAGCCCGGCTTGAGCGCAAGTTCGCCCTGCTCGTCAGGCTTGGTGACGAGCTCGACCGAGCCGTCCGCTCCGCGCCGCACGATCGCAGCGTCTATGCCCGGCAGCGGCTTGCCCATCGAGCCCGGCTTGATGTCCATGGCGATGAAATTGGCGATCATGATTCCGCCGGTCTCGGTCTGCCACCAATTGTCGTGGAAGGGGAGCCCGAGCGCCTGGCGGCCCCATTCGACTGCCTCGGGATTGAGCGGCTCGCCGACGCTCGCCATGAAGCGCAGCGCCGAGAGATCGTAGCGGCGCACGACGTCCTCGCCGTAACGCATCATCATGCGGACCGCGGTCGGCGCCGTGTACCAGACGGAAACACGCTCCCGGCTCAGGATGCCGTACCAACGCTCGGCATCGAAATCCTGCTCATCGACGACCATGGTCGTGAAGTTGGTGAGCGGCGCGACGATGCCGTAGGACATGCCCGTGACCCAGCCGGGGTCGGCCGTGCACCAGAACACGTCGTCCGGATGCAAATCGAGCGCGAACCTGCCGGTCGTATGATGCGCAACGACGGCCGCGTGCACGTGAAGCGCGCCCTTCGGCCGGCCGGTCGTACCGCTGGTAAAGTGCAGGAGCGCGGGGTCCTCGGGATCGGTCGGTGGGATCGTAAAGTCGGGCGCGCAGTCGGCGAGCGCGGGATCGAGCGCGAGAATGCCTGGCCCCGTGAGCGATGCTTCGCCGCCGTCGGGCGCGAGCAATATGTGGGCGAGACTGGACAGATTGGCGCGGATCGAAGCGACTTTGCGCCGGTACAGTTGTGCCGTCGTGACGAGAACCTTGCCGCTACCGATCGACATCCGCGCACGCACCGGCTCCGGCCCGAAGGCGGAAAAGAGCGGCGAGAACACGCAGCCGGCCTTGAGCGTGCCGAACGCGGCGATGTAGAGCGCCGGTACGCGACCGAGGAGCGCAAAGACGCGCTCGCCGCGCTGCACGCCGAGGCGCTGGAGCAGATTGGCGAACCGGTTGCTGGCCTGGGCGAGCTGGGCGTAGCTGAGCTCGACACGGCTCCCGTCCTTGCCGAGCCAGCGCAGCGCGATCTTGTCGCCGCGTCCGGCCGCGACGTGCCGATCAAGGGCTTCGTGCGCGATATTCAGGCCGCCGCCGCCAGGAAGGCCGTCGAGCGCGCGCCGCGCCGTATCCCAACTGAAGTCGCGCCGGGCGGCGTCGTAATCGGGCAGGTTCGGCGCGACGCGCCAGCCGGCGCGGGACTTGCGGATCACCGGCCTAGCGGAGACCCCTTCCGTCACGACATCCATTTCGACCATGGCACCCGGACATCCTTTTCTCTCGAGCCGCTCGGACTCGGCTATTCGGCGGCTTTCTTTGTCGGCTTGCAAAGCGTGCGCGACGCTTCGACGATATCCGGAACGCGCGGAATGGTGGCGGCTTCGAGCGTGCCGTTATAGGGCGTCGGAATATCGAGGCCGGCCACGCGCTGCGGCGGCGCATCGAGCGAGAAGAAGCAGCGTTCGGCCAGCGTCGCCACCATTTCCGCGCCGGTGCCAGCGAAGCGGCAATCCTCTTCGACGACCAGCACGCGGTGCGTCTTGTTGATCGATGCGATGCAGGTTTCCCAGTCGATCGGGCTCAAGCTGCGCAAATCGATCACCTCGGCCTCGATGCCCTCTTTGGCGAGCTCGACGGCCGCCTCTTGGGCAAGCAGCGCCATGCGCGAGTAGCTGAGGATCGTCAGATCCTTGCCGGCACGGCGCACGACGGCGCGATGCATCGGCGGCGGATCGGCGACGATGTCGACCATGCCCTTGGTGAAATAGAGCAGCTCGTGCTCGAGCAGGATGATCGGCTCGTCGCTTGCGATCGCCTGGCGCAGCTGCCAGTACGCATCCTGCGGCGTCGACGGCACGGCGATGCGCAGGCCGGGCACGTTCATGAACATCTGTTCGAGCCGCTGGGCGTGCTGAGCGGCGAGCTGATGCGCGACGCCGCCCGGTACGCGCACGACCAGCGCCATCGGAAACTGGCCGCCCGACATGAACGAGAGCTTGGCCGCACCGTTCACAATGGAATCGAGCGCAAGCATGGCGAAGTTGATGGTCATGATCTCGACCACCGGCCGCATGCCGACCAGAGCGGCGCCGACGCCCAGGCCGGTGAAACCACCCTCCGAAATCGGCGTGTCGCGCACGCGCCATTCGCCGTATTTGGCGTAGAGCCCGTCGGTGACGCGATAGCTGCCGCCGTAGAGGCCGACGTCCTCGCCGAGGGTGAAGACTGAATCGTCCTCCTCCATCTCGAGATCCATGGCCCGGTTGAGAGCCTGCCAGTAGAGCATCTCCTGTGCCACGGCGCGCCTCCTCAGATCAGGACTTCTTGGTGCCGGTTGCAATGCAGCGCCTGCCACGCCGCATCCATGGTCGGTGGCGGGCTGTCGAGCGCGAACTGGACTGCCTCCTCCACCGTCTTCTGCACGTCGGCCTTGATGGCCTCAACCTCGGTCGCGTGGGCGTGGCCGGCATCGACCATGTGCTGCACCAGATGCGTGATGTTGTCCGGTCCGGCTGCCGCCAACTCTTCCGGACTCGGATAGCGGAACTCGAGATTGCGGATCGCCGCCGAGACAGGGTCATGCGCCTGGTAGGCCTTGAGCTCGATTACCGGCCGATGGCTATCGGGATCCGCCATCGAATGGCCGCGATAGCGGTAGGTCTCGCACTCGATGAATTGCGGCCCGCCGCCGCGCCGGATTCGTGCCAGCGCATGACGCGTCGCGTCATAGACCTTGAGCACGTCCATGCCGTCGATCTTCTCCGCAGGAATGCTGTAGGCGGCGACGCGCTTGTACAGCTCGGGCACCGCGGAATGCCGATGCACCTCGGTGCCGATGGCGTAGTGATTGTTCTCGCAGACGAACAGGATCGGCAGATGCCACAGGCCCGCCATGTTGAGCGCCTCGTGGAAAGCGCCCTGATTGACGGCGCCGTCGCCAAAAAAGCAGATCACCGTCTCCGGCAGGTTGCGCAGGGCAATGGTGTAGGCGATACCGACGGCGATCGGGCAGCTTTCGCCGACGATCGCATAGCCGCCCATGAACCGCCGCTCGCGGTCGAACATGTGCATCGAACCACCCATGCCACCGCTCATCCCGCCGGCGCGGCCGAACAGCTCTGCCATGACCTTGCCGGCCGGCACGCCGCGCACCAAGGCATGGGCGTGTTCGCGGTAGGTGCTGACGATGTAATCGGAAGGGCTCGCCGCATTGATGACGCCGGCGGCGACGGCCTCCTCGCCGGGATAAAGGTGCAGGAAGCCGGCGATGTTACGCTTGCTGTACTCCTCCGCTGCCCGCTCCTCGAACACGCGCGCGAGGAGCATATCGTGGAGCAGCCGGTGCAATGTCTCTCGTTCCATGTCGATCCCTCGTTTCCTCGACCCGCACCGCCGTCGACCGGATTTCAGCAGCAGCCCTTGAACCGGCCCTTTTCACAGGCGTAGCGGGCGCTCTGACGTTCGCGGAAGAACTCCTTGTAGGTCATGATCGGCTCGTCCGGATGGTTGGCCTTGCGGTGCGCCACGTAGGTTTCGTAGTCCGGAATGCCGACCATGAGGCGGGCGGTTTTCACCGCCCAACCCCAGGCGTTTCTGGCTTTAGTCATCGCCGGCTGCCGCAACCATCGGCCCGCCGATCTCATGGGTCGTGATCTTTGGCGTACCCCGCGCCTTGCGGATGTCGACGAACGCGTAGATTACCATCAGGACGACGATCGCAACGGCAGCCGCAGCGAGGCCCGCATCGAGATAGTCATTGAAGATCACGCGATCCATTTGCGCCAGGCTCGTGGCGGGTGCCAAAATCTGGTTGGCCGCCGCCGCCTTGCTGAACTTGATCGCATGGCTGAGGAAGCCGATCGACGTATCCGGGTCAAAAACCTTTTCGAGACCCGCCGTTACCGTGCAAATGACGAGCCACGTCGCCGGCACGACGGTGACCCAGGCGAAACGCTCGCGCTTCATCTTGAACAGCACCACCGTGCAGAGGATGAGCGCGATCGCCGCCAGCATCTGGTTGGTCGCGCCGAACAGCGGCCACATGGTCCAGATGCCGCCGTACGGATCGATGACGCCGGCATAGAGCAGATAGCCCCACAACACGCAGGAGGCCGCCGAGCCGATCACGTTGTTGCTCCACGACTTCGTCTCTTTGAACGCCGGGATCGCGTTGCCGACGAGGTCCTGGATCATGAAGCGGAGGACGCGCGTTCCGGCGTCGACCGTCGTCAGGATGAACAGCGCCTCGAACAGGATGGCGAAGTGGTACCAGATGCCCATCATCGCGCGACCGCCGAGGAAGCTCGAGAAGATGGTGGCCATGCCGACCGCCAGGGTCGGCGCACCGCCCGTCCGCGACAGGATGCTGATCTCGCCGACGTCATGCGCAACCTGGTTGAGCATGTCGGGCGTCACGGTGAAGCCCCAGGACGACACCACCTGGGCCGCCTGGACCGCGGTGGTGCCGATCAAGCCGGCGCCGCTGTTCATGGCGAAATAGACGCCGGGATGGATCACCGAGGCGCCGATCATCGCCATGATCGCGACGAAAGCCTCCGTCAGCATGCCGCCGTAACCGATGAAGGCGATCTGCCTCTCGTTCTCGATCATTTTCGGCGTCGTGCCGGAAGAAATAAGCGCGTGCCAGCCGGACACGGCGCCGCAGGCGATGGTGATAAACAGGAACGGGAACATGCCGCCCGCCCAGACCGGGCCGGTGCCGTCAACGTACTTGGTGAATGCCGGCATCTGCAGCTCGGGACGAGCGATGAGGACACCAATGCCGAGCAACACCAGTGCGCCGACCTTGAGGAAGGTCGACAGGTAATCGCGCGGCGCAAGCAAGAGCCACACCGGCAACACCGAGGCGACGAAGCCGTAGCCGATGATGATCATCGCCAGCATCGTGGGCGACAGGTTGAAATAGGCCGCCAGCGCCGGCGTGTCGGCGACGGTCTTCCCGTAGACGAGCGCCGCCAGGAGCAGCACCGCGCCGATGATCGACATCTCGGCGATGCGGCCTGGCCGGATGAAGCGACTGTAGACGCCCATGATCAGGGCGATCGGCACGGTGCAGAACACCGTGAAGGTGCCCCAGGGACTGCCCTGCAGGGCCTTGACGACCACGAGCGCAAGTACCGCCAGGATGATGACGCAGATCAGCAGCACGCCGAGGCCGGCGATGGTCCCGGCGACCGGCCCCATCTCGGCGCGGATAATGTCGCCGAGCGAGCGGCCGTCGCGCCGCGTCGAAAGGAAGAGCACGGTCATGTCCTGGACCGCGCCGGCGAAGACGACGCCGGCGAGAATCCAGAGGGTGCCAGGCAGATAGCCCATCTGCGCCGCGAGCACCGGTCCGACCAGCGGTCCCGCACCGGCAATCGCCGCGAAATGGTGGCCGTAGAGCACGTATTTGTTGGTCGGGACATAATCGAGGCCGTCGTTGTGGACGACTGCCGGCGTCGCGCGCGCGGCATTCACGCCGAGCACCTTGTTGGCGATCCACAGACCATAGAAGCGGAATGAAATAAAGAATATGCACACGGACGCGGTCAACAGCCAGGCGGCGTTGACGGGCTCGCCGCGGGTCAGGGCGACGATCGCGAACGAGATCGCGCCGAGCACGACGACGGCTGCCCAAAGAAACTTTTGCTGAATGGACATGGCTGGCATGGCTTGCTCCTCTGGCCTTCCTTGCGAGACACCGCCGTTTCCTCGGCGATTGTGCAAAAGGTTAAGGAGCGAAACTCCGTGCTGCTTTGATTCAAATCAAAGAGTGCCGCATTGGCCGATTTCATTTCGTTTTGCGGTGCGATGACGGTTTTGCGTCGGCTCCGCCGGCCGTATCGCGCTGCAGCACACATGCTTATTGATTTATCTCAACGCGCTAGGCGCAGATCGGGAACAAATTCGCCGCGTTGAGCCTGATTACAGATCAGTTAGGCAGGACACCATCGCGATGAATGCGGAATCCGCGACAAGCCAGGGCGACGCTGCGCCCGCCGATGAGTCGCACGCGGCGCCGCGCGTCGTCGCCGTGCGCGGCTCGGTCGTCGACGTTGCGGTTCCTGGCGGCCGATTGCCCGCCATCCGCGATGCCATCGAAATCGCCTGGGATCGGCCTGGCCGCCTGCTGGCGGAAGTGCAAAGCCATCTCGACGCCCATACGGTGCGCGCCATCGCGCTCGAGCGAACGGCCGGTCTGCGGCGCGGCACGCCGGTCCGGCTGTTGGGCGGACCGCTGACTGTTCCCGTCGGCGATTGCGTCCTCGGTCGTCTCCTCGATGTCATGGGCGAACCCACCGACCGCGGTGCGGCGCTGCCCACCGACGCGCAACATTGGCCGATCCATCGTGACGCGCCGGCCCTCGCCCGCCAAAGCGCGAACCGCGCGGTCTTCGAGACTGGCATCAAGGTCATCGACCTGCTGTCGCCGCTGGTGCGCGGCGGCAAGGCCGGATTGTTCGGCGGCGCCGGTGTCGGCAAGACGGTGCTCCTCACCGAGCTCATCCACACCATGATCCAGAAATACGCCGGCATTTCTGTTTTCGCCGGCGTCGGCGAGCGCTCGCGCGAGGGTCACGAGCTGCTGCTGGAGTTGACGAACTCGCGCGTGCTCGATCGCACCGCCCTTATTTTCGGCCAGATGAACGAGCCGCCGGGTGCGCGCTGGCGCGTCGGCCTGACGGCGCTGACGGTCGCCGAACATTTCCGCGACGCCGCTCGGCGGGACGTTCTGCTGCTCATGGACAACGTTTATCGCTTCGTCCAGGCCGGCAGCGAGATTTCCGGCCTCCTCGGCCGCCTGCCGTCACGCGTCGGCTATCAGCCGACATTGGCGACGGAGGTCGCCGAGCTCGAGGGCCGGCTCGTGTCGACCGAAGGCGCCGCCGTCACGGCGATCCAGGCGGTTTACGTGCCGGCGGACGATTTCACCGACCCCGCCGTCGCCGAAATCTTCGGCCATCTCGACAGCTCGATCGTGTTGTCGCGCGGCATGGCGGCGGAAGGTTTCTATCCGGCCATCGATCCGCTGCAATCGACGTCCGTGCTGCTCGATCCGACCGTCGTCGGCGAGGATCATTATCGCCTCGCGCACGACGTGCACGGCGCGATCGCGCATTACCGCGAGCTGCAGGACATCATCGCGCTGCTCGGGATCGAGGAGCTGAGCGCCAATGACCGCCGCATCGTAGCGCGGGCTCGCCGCTTGCAGCGGTTCCTGACCCAGCCGTTCGCCGTCACGGAATCGTTCATCGGCAAGACGGGCCGGGTCGTGCCGCTGGCGGAGACCCTCAAGGGTTGCCGCGCGATCCTCGACGGCGCGGCCGACGATTGGAGCGAAAGCTCGCTCTATATGGTGGGCACCCTCGACGAGGCGCGAGCGCGCGACGATGCCGGCACGCATAATAAGGCAATAACATGAAGCTCGTCATCGCCACGCCGGTTTTGGTCGCGGCCGATATCGATGATGCGGTCGCGGTGCGTGCCGAGGATGCGAGCGGCAAGTTCGGCGTTCTCGACCAGCACGCCGACTTCCTCACCGTGCTCGCGATATCGGTGGTGAGCTGGCGGCGGCGCGACGGGCGTGAGGGGCACTGTGCGGTGCGCGGCGGCGTGCTGAGCGTGAGCGGCGGCAAGACCGTCTCGGTAGCCGCGCGGGAGGCCGTCGTCAGCGACGACATGGTCAAGCTCGAGCACGAGGTCCTCGACCGATTCCGGCGCACCGGCGAAGAAGAGAAAGCCGCACGGGCCAGCTCGACCCGGCTCTATCTCGCGGCGGTGCGGCGCATGCTCGCCTATCTGCGCCCGGAACGCGCGGCGCGGACGTTGAGCGAGTCGACACCCTACGGCGGCCCGGCGGAGCCATGAGATTTGCCATGACGCCGCAGCACAACGACCACAACTCGCTCGCCGACCCGGTTCGCCGGGAGCGCAAACGGCGTGAGCTCTGGGCCCGCGAGGGCGAGCGCTCGCTGGGCCAGAACCTCGCCTGGATCGGCGTTCTCGGTTGGCTCGTGGTCACGCCCATGCTGATCGGCATCTTCATTGGCCGGTGGATCGACAAGGTCTGGGGGATGGGCATCTTCTGGACGGTCTCGCTGCTCTTTCTCGGCGTCGTCATCGGCTGCGCGCTGGCCTGGCAAAGGATGCACGAAGGATGACGCGCACCCTTCTCATTCAGCTCATGCTCTTTGGCGGCGCCGGCTTTGCGCTCGGCATTGCGCACTTCGTCACGTTGCGCGCCAACGTCCGCCTTTATGTGACGCCGGGCCCGGTCTGGCGGCCCATTGCCCTCAATCTGCTCCGTCTCGGAATGACCGGCGCCGCTTTTGCGGCCGCGGTGGTTTTCGGCGGTGCGATCGCGGTGCTGGCCGGGCTGACGGGATTTCTGCTCGCGCGCGCCATGCTGGTCCGGGCGGCATGGTGCGGCACATGATCGAATCGCCGCTCGTTGCAGGCATCGTCTTTCACGCCGGGCCCATACCGGTAACGAAGCCGGTCGTTACCACCTGGGTGATCATGGCCGTGCTCGCGCTCGGCTCGTTCCTTGCGACGCGGCGGCTGGGGGTAAGGCCGCGGCGCGGCCAGGCGGTCATCGAGATCCTAGTGACGGCGATCGAACAGCAAATTCGGGAAACGACGCAGGCGCCGAGCCACCGCTTGCTGCCGCTGCTCGGCACGCTCTTCATCTTTCTCGTCGTCGCCAATCTGAGCGGCGCGATTCCCGGCGTCCAGCCGCCGACTGCTCATATCGAGACGACCGGCGCGCTGGCGCTCATCGTCTTCCTGTCGACGCATTACTACGGCATCCGCAGCCGCGGCCTGCTCGGCTATCTCGGCAGCTTCGCCAAGCCGACGGTCCTGATGCTGCCGCTCAACCTGGTCTCGAGCGTCACACGGACCTTCTCGCTCATGGTCCGCCTGTTCGGCAACATCATGAGCGGCGAATTCGTCATCGCCATCGTGCTGTCGCTCGCCGGGCTGTTCGTGCCGGTGCCGCTGATGCTGCTCGAGATCCTCACCGGCTTGGTGCAGGCCTACATCTTCACGGTTCTAGCCGCCGTTTTCATCAGTGCCGCGACCGGAAGCGCCGAGGCGGCATAAGGAGAGATCACCATGACCATCCAAATGATCAGCATTCTTGCCGCCGCCATCGCGGTTTCCTTCGGCGCGATCGGACCCGCGCTCGCCGAGGGCCGCGCCGTGGCCGCCGCGATGGACGCGATCGCGCGGCAGCCGGAATCGGCCGGCACGCTGTCGCGCACGCTCTTCGTCGGCCTCGCGATGATCGAGACGATGGCGATCTATTGCCTCGTCGTCGCGCTGCTCGTGCTCTTCGCCAACCCTTTCATCCACTGAACCGATGTCGATCGACTGGTGGACGCTCGGGCTGCAAACGGCCAATTTTCTCGTTCTGGTCTGGCTGTTGCACCGCTTTCTCTACCGCCCCGTGCTGGCGATCATCGCGCGGCGGCAGGCGGAGATTACCGGCCTGATGGGTCAGGCGGGCGCCGCCAAGGCGGCGGCCGAAAAGCTCGAGCGCGACCTGGCAACGCAGCGCGCGGCCGTCGTCGGCGAGCGCGACCGCGTCCTCGAAGACGCGCGGGCACAGGCGGACCGCGAGCGCCAGATGGCGCTGGCCAAGGCCCAGTCGGAGGCCGACACGCTCGTCGCCAGCGCCCGCCGCACGCTGGAGCAGGAGCGTCACGAGGCGGCCGCTGCCCTGCAGAAGGATGCCGCCGCGCTCGGCATCGACGTCGCGCAAACGCTGCTAGCGACTGTGCCGTCGCCGGCCGCGGGACCGTTCCTCGACCGCATCTACGCCGCGATCGGCGCCATGCGCGCCGACGAGCGCGACCGTCTGGTGCGCAGCGCCAACGGCGTGGCGGTCCGGGTGGTGACGGCGCAACCGTTGCCCGAAGCCGACCGCGCCGTGTGCCGGACGAAGCTGGCGGCGCTTCTCGGCAATGACACGGCGCTCACCTTTGCCGACGATCTGAAGCTGATCGCCGGCGTCGAGCTGCATTTCCCGAACTCGATCCTGCGCAACACCTGGCGCGATACGCTGGATGTGACGCTCAACCATTTGAACGCCGATGACCCGACTCACCGACGCCCTTGACGCCTGGCTGCCCTCGGCGCTCGAACGGGCAAAAGCGATCAAGCCCGAGCCGCGCGTCGAGCATGTCGGCACCGTCCTCACCGTCGGCGATGGCATCGCCACCGTCGCCGGCTTGCCGGACCTGCGGGCCGAAGAGTTGCTCCGCTTCGGCAGCGGCGTGCTGGGCATGGCGCTGATGCTGGACGCGGATCGCATCGGCTGCGTGCTGTTCGGCGACGATTCCGGCATCGCCGCGGGCGACCGCGTGCACGGCACGGGCGCCGTGGTCAGCGTTCCGGTCGGCGACGCGCTGCTCGGCCGGATCGTCGACCCGGTCGGCCGGCCGCTCGATGACGGTCCACCGGTGGCGGCCGAGCGCTTCGATCCGGTCGAGCGCGAAGCGCCGGCCATCGTCGATCGCGACCTCGTCGCCGAGCCGCTGCAGACCGGCCTGATGGTGCTCGATTCGATGTTCACCATCGGCCGCGGCCAGCGCGAGCTCATCATCGGCGACCGTTCCACGGGCAAGACCACGATCGCCGTCGACACGATCATCAACCAGCGCGCCTCCGACGTCATCTCGGTCTACGTCTCGATCGGCCAGAAATCGTCAGCCACGCGCCAGGTCGTCGAGGCGGTTCGACGGCACGGCACGTTCGAGCGCTGCATCTTCGTGGTCGCCGCAGCCGACAGCGCAGCGGGGCTGCAGTGGATCGCGCCCTTCACCGGCATGACCATCGCCGAGTACTTCCGCGACCGCGGCGCCGACGTGCTCGTCGTCATCGACGACCTGACGAAGCACGCCGCGGTTCATCGCGAGATCGCCCTGTTGCTGCGCGAACCGCCGGGCCGCGAGGCCTATCCGGGCGACGTCTTCTATCTCCATGCCCGGCTGCTGGAACGCGCGGCGAAGCTCGGCGCGAGGTCGGGCGGGGGCTCGATCACCGCTCTGCCGATCGCCGAGACCCAGGCGGACAACCTGACCGCCTATATCCCTACCAACCTCATCTCGATTACCGATGGCCAGATCGTCCTCGACACCAAGTTCTTCTACGAAGGCCAGAAGCCCGCGGTCGATGTCGGGCGTAGCGTCAGCCGCGTCGGCGGCAAGGCGCAGCCCGCCGCACTGCGCGCCGTGTCGGCGAGCCTGCGGCTCGATTACGCCCAATTCCTCGAGCTTGAGGTATTCACGCGCTTCGGCGCGATGGTCGACGAGCGCACGCGTCGCATCATCGAGCGCGGCCGGCGCATCCGCAGCATCCTGCAGCAGGGTCCCTACGCGCCCTGGCCGCTCACTTTCGAGGTCGCCCTGCTGCTCGGCATTGCGTCCGGCGCGCTCGACGCGGTTCCGTTGGAGGCGATGGATGGCTTCAAGGCGGAGCTGCGACCGTGGCTCGCGGCACGTCTGCCAGCCGTCATCGAGCGCATCGACGGTGGCGCGGACCTTGCAGACGCGGATCGCACCGCGCTCGTGGCGGCGGTCACCGAACTCGCGGCCAAGCATACGCCAGCGGCGGCGGCGGGCGGATCGCCATGACCGAGCGGCTGGCGGAGATCGAGACCCGGCTGAGCAGCATCCGGGAGCTGCACGGCATCGTCAGCGCGATGCGCGGCCTCGCGGCGATGCGGATCCAGGAGGCCGAGCGCAACCTCGGCAGCACGCGCGCCTATACGGATATCGTTCGGAACGCGCTGCTGCGCGTCATCAACCTCATGCCCGAGACGGCGCGCACCCCCGCTGCGCGCGGCCGCGAAACCGCCGGGATCGTGATTTTCGGCGCCGAGCATGGTCTGGCGGGCGATTTCAACGCCCGGGTGATCGCAGTCGCGGGAAAACCCGATCGCGACTTGCTCTTCGTGGTCGGAACGCGTGCGGCAACGACCTGCGTCGAGCGCGGATTGCGCGTCGCCTGGAGCTGCGCGATGGCAACCCATGTCGGCGCCGTCACGACAACGGCGCGGCGCATCTCCGAGGAGCTCTATCGGCGCTTCAGCCGCGGCGACGTGAGCGGTATCGAGATCGTCGTGGCGCAGTTCGGCGGTGGAACCCGTTCCACGGTGACACGCCATAAGGTTCTGCCGGTTGATGTCCCGCCGGAAGCGCTTGGCCGCGGACCGCCGCCGCTGGTGAACCTGCCGCCGATGCGGCTGATCGAAAGCATGCTGGAGGAATATCTCTTCGCCGAGCTCGCGCACGCCGCGATGGAGAGCTTCGCCAGCGAGAACGCCGCGCGGCTGGCGACGATGCAGGCCGCGCGCCGGAACGTCGAGGAAAAGCTCGACGAGCTGACGACTGCAGCGCGAGCGGTCCGGCAGGACGAAATCACCGCCGAGCTACTCGACATCGTGGTCGGCGCGGAAGCGGCGGCGGAGCGCCGACAGCAGGGGGGCTAGGCGGGCGGGCCGATGGTGCCAGGGGCGGATTCCCACTGCACATCTAAGCTGCGAGGTCTATTGGTTAAACTTTGCGCCGTCAATGCCCCTACCCTCACCGCTACCCACAAAAATTAGGACTTAAACGGGCATCGAACCACCGCCTGTGTCCGGGGAATCTTCACTTGAAAACTCCGCCGTCTAACTCCCGAAGAAACTCTTTTACCCACGGAACAGGTTCCCCCGCTGGCCCGTAAGTGACGCTGTTTTGTATCGTGTAGGTCCGCGATATTTTGCTGCTTTGCTCAGTGATCGTAACAGTACTTGTAAGAGGACCAGCGACGGCACCGGCAGGGACAATCTGTTCGGGCGTGACCGAAATAGCAAACTCGTCCACCGACCGGTTCCGTTGCAGAAGAGCTTTTTCAAAATCCTCTTGGTGATCGCGGCGCAATCCTGCCACAACAAGCCTCTCCTGTTCAGGGAATCGATTGGCTGTTACAGTTAAAGGTAATATTCAAAGAGAATTACACCATGCCCACCGGCCAAAACGAAACATTTTCTCGTATCCTCATCGACAAGGCGCTGGAGTTCAGCGGCTGGGATTTGCTCAATCCACGGCAGGTCCAGTTTGAATTTCCCGCTGAAAAAGGCCGTCCTGTTGGAGACTAATTATCCCATGTTTGAACAAGCCTTCAGAAACATCGACGACGTACTCCGGAAAGAAGCCGGCTGTACCACCGAGTTGGATTACACCGAGCAGACCTCGTGGCTTCTTTTCCTGAAATATTTGGACGGATTGGAGGAAGACAAAGCCACGGAAGCGGCGCTCGATGGGAAGAAATACTCCTATATCCTCGACAAACCCTATCGCTGGGAAAGCTGGGCCGCGCCCAAAGGCGGGGATGGCAAGCTCGACCACAACAGGGCCATGACCGGTGATGATCTGCGCGACTTCGTCAACGGCAAGCTCTTCCCCTACCTGCATGGTTTCAAACAGAAGGCCAGCGGGCCGAACACCATCGAATACAAGATCGGCGAAATCTTCGCGGAGATCAAAAACAAGATTTCCAGCGGCTATAATCTGCGCGAAATCATTGATCACGTCGATGAGTTGCGCTTCCGATCGCAGACTGAGAAGCACGAGCTCTCGCATCTGTATGAAGCAAAGATCAAAAATATGGGCAACGCCGGCCGTAATGGCGGCGAGTATTACACCCCCCGCCCACTCATTCGCGCCATCATCCAGGTCGTAAAGCCCAAGATCGGTGAGCGCATCTATGACGGCGCCTGTGGCTCGGCTGGCTTCTTGTGCGAGTCGTTTGTTTTCATGAAGGCCAAGCCCGACCTCACCACCAAGGAAGCCAAGACGCTCCAGGAGCGCACCTTCTACGGTAAGGAGAAGAAGTCTCTCGCCTATGTCATCGCGATCATGAACATGATCCTGCATGGTATCGATGCACCGAACATCATCCACACCAACACGCTTACGGAAAACCTCGCGGACATCCAGGAGAAAGACCGCTTCGACATCGTGCTCGCCAATCCCCCCTTCGGCGGCAACGAGCGCAAGGAGGTCCAGCAGAATTTCCCCATTCGCACTGGCGAGACGGCGTCTCTCTTCCTTCAGCATTTCATCAAGATGCTTAAGGCGGGCGGGCGCGGGGGCATCGTCATCAAGAATACGTTTCTCTCGAACACCGACAACGCTTCAGTGAGCCTGCGCAAGCTGCTGCTGGAAAGCTGCAACCTCTACACCGTACTCGACTGCCCCGGCGGCACGTTCCAAGGCGCCGGAGTGAAAACTGTGGTGCTGTTTTTTGAGAAAGGTGCTCCGACGCGGCGCGTCTGGTTTTACCAGCTTGACCCCGGCCGCAACCTTGGCAAGACCAACCCGCTCAACGACGACGACCTCGCTGAGTTCGTGAAGCTGCAAAAGACCTTTACTGATTCGCCCAAGAGCTGGAGCGTGGACGCTAAGACGATTGACCAAACAACCTTCGACCTCTCCGTGAAGAACCCGGACGGCGGCGAGAAAATCGTGCATCGCAGCCCGGAGAAAATCATTAAAGAGATTGCCGCGCTAGACGCCGAGAGCGCGGAGGTGCTGGAGAATATCAAAGCGCTGCTATGAAGAACGGCTGGCAGACAAAGAAGCTCGGCGAGCTATGTGAAGTTTTCGACGATGGAGATTGGGTGGAAAGCAAAGACCAATCGTCAGACGGAATCCGCTTAATTCAAACTGGCAATGTCGGTGAAGGTGTCTTCAAAGACCGAGCCGAAAAAGCCCGCTACATTTCGGAAGTGACCTTCAAGCGTCTGCGCTGCACGGAAATTTTCGAGGGTGATTGCCTCATTTCACGTTTGCCTGATCCTGTTGGGCGAAGCTGCATTCTTCCAGACACCGGCGAGCGGATGATTACCGCCGTGGATTGCACAATCGTCCGTTTCAAACGGGATCAGCTTCTTGCGTCGTTCTTCAATTATTACTCGCAGTCTGGTGACTACATCGGTGCAGTTGCCAAGCAATGCACTGGCACAACTCGCAATCGAATTAGTCGCAGCAATCTCGGACTAATTCCAATTCCCATCACACCGCTCTTCGAACAGCAGCGAATCGTCGGGCTGCTCGACGAAGCATTTGCGGGCATCGCCACCGCTCAAGCTAACGCCGAAAAGAACCTCCAAAACGTCCGCGCCCTCTTCGAAAGCCACCTCCAATCCGTCTTCACCCAGCGCGGTAAGGGTTGGGTGAAGAATAATCTTAAAGTGCTCACTACAAAAATAGGCAGTGGTGCAACGCCTCGCGGCGGTGAAGATTCTTACAAGGCGGAAGGCGTTTCGTTAATCCGCAGTTTGAACGTCCACGATTTATATTTCAAACATCGCAAGCTCGCTTTCCTTGATGATGCTCAAGCCGATGAATTGTCGAACGTCGAAGTACAGCCACGCGATGTTTTGTTGAACATCACGGGTGCGTCAATTGCGCGATGCTGCATCGTTCCAGATGAAGTGCTGCCTGCTCGCGTGAATCAGCACGTCTCAATTATTCGTCCGATTGCCGATAAACTGGATGCAGATTTTCTACACTACCTTCTCATTTCAAAACCTTACAAAGATCTATTACTTAAAACTGGCGCAGAAGGTGGTTCAACACGACAGGCCATTACCAAGGCACAGATTCAAGATTTCTCCGTCGAGTATCCGGCAACACTCAAAGAACAAAAAACAATTGTCACAAAGCTCGATACCTTGTCGCAAGAAACCCAACGCCTCGCGAGCCACTACGAGCGGAAGCTCGCTGCACTGGCGGCCCTGAAAAAGTCACTACTGCATCAGGCTTTCACCGGAAAACTTTCAGGATAATAGCATGAGCAAAGACGACCACAAAATCGACGCCGACGACCGCACCGTTTTCGATGTGCTGAACGAGCGAAAATATACGGTCGATTACTTCCAACGCGAATTCAGTTGGGAGCAGAAGCATATCGAACAGCTCGTCACCGACCTGACCTCTACTTTCCTTGACGTTTATGCTGAAAGCGATCCCCGCACATCCGTGGAGCATTACAACAATTACTACCTCGGGCCGTTTGTGGTCAGCAGCAAGGACGGCATGAAAAGCATCATCGACGGCCAGCAACGACTGACCTCGTTGACGCTGTTCCTTATTTTTCTGAACAACCTGCAAAAGGATCTCGGCGGAAAGGAATCCATAGAGCCAATGGTGTTCTCCGAGAAATATGGCCAGAAGTCTTTCAATATCCAAGTGGAGGAGCGGAAGGCCTGTCTGGAGAAACTCTTTCTCGAAGGCTCATATGAAGTTCAACCCGACGACGACGAATCAACCATCAACATGTCGAAGCGATATGCCGACATCGGCGAAGCCTTCCCCGATGAAATCAAAGGCAAGGCATTTCCCTATTTTCTCGATTGGCTGAAATACAACGTCATTCTCGTGGAGATCACGGCCTACTCGGACGATAACGCCTACACGATCTTCGAGTCGATGAACGATCGAGGGTTGAACCTAACTTCAACCGAGATGCTCAAGGGCTACATCCTGTCCCGATTTGCCAACCCGAAGGACCGCGAGAAGGCAAACCAGTTCTGGAAGGAAGCCAATCAGAAGCTGCATCGCTACAGCAAGGAGGAGGATCAGAAATTCTTCCAGGCCTGGTTGCGGAGTCAATATGCGGACACAATCCGCCAGGGCAAGGCGGGCTCCTCAAATGAAGACTTTGAGAAGATCGGGACGCGTTTCCACAGTTGGTTCCGCGACAACCTTTCGAAGATGGGACTCAAAGCGGGTTCGCCGGAAGACTTCCGGGCACTTGTCCATGAAGAGATGAAGTATTACCTGCGGGCTTATCTCGATATTCTCGATGCACAGCAGGAGGAGAAACCGGGCTGGGAACAAGTTTTTTACCACAGCAACTGGGGGATTGCTGACTCCCTCGGTTTTCCGCTGATGCTGGCTCCTTTGAAATCGACAGATTCACCTGATGTGACGCGCCAAAAAATCAACGAGGTCGCCCGCTTCATGGAGACCTTCACTGTTCGTCGCTCAGTCAACTTTAAAAAATTTGGAGCTAGTTCCATCCGTTACACGATGTACTCGCTGGTGAAAGAACTTCGAGGCAAGGATCTTGATTCGTTGAGGACGCTATTGCAGGGCAAGCTCAACGAGATGGAGGAGACGTGGGACGGGATTAGCGAGTTCAGGTTGCACGGGATGAACCGCTATTTTGTAAAGTTCCTTCTGTCTCGGATTACCGGATTTATCGAACAACAATCCGGGGCTTCAACAAACTTCTCTACGTACTTTGTCACTCCCGGGACGAAGCCGTATGAGGTCGAGCACATCTGGGCCGATAAGTTTAAAGAGCACCGGAACGAGTTCGATCAGCAACATGAGTTTGAGACCTATCGCAACCGTATCGGCGATCTGGTGCTACTGCCTCAAGGAACGAACCAATCCTATGGGTCTATGACATACGCCGACAAAATGGAGCACTATCTCAAAGAAAATTTGTTAGTGAAGTCCCTACATCCGAAGGCCTATCAAAATAATCCCAACTTTCTCGGAATGGCCCAGAAACTGGGACTTAAGTTCAAACCATACAAGTCGTTCACTAAGACAGATATAGACGAACGGCAGGCTCTCATAAAGAGCATCTGCGAGGTGATCTGGGGTCAGGGAATTAAATCCTGAAAATTATGAACGAAGCCGAGACCAGAGCCGAGCATATTGATCCTGCCCTCAAGGCGGCGGGTTGGGGCGTGGTCGAAGGCAGTCGTATCTTACGCGAGTACCACATCACGGAGGGTCGTCTCGAAGGCCACGGACGGCGTGGGAAGGCTCAGATTGCCGACTACGTTCTGGTGTACCGCAACACCAAATTGGGTGTTGTGGAGGCAAAAGCCTTCGATGAGGAACTGACAGAAGGTGTCGCGCAGGCCAAGAGCTATGCGGGCAAGATGGCGGTTCGCTTCACCTACGCCAGCAATGGGCGCGGCATTTACGGCATCGACATGCTGGAAGGCTCTGAAGGTGAAGTGGCCCAATATCCCAGTCCGGAAGAGCTTTGGAGCCTGACTTTTGCCGCGAAGAGTGCCTGGCGCGACCGCTTCGCCGCCGTGCCATTCGAAGACAAAGGGGGCTTTTTCCAGGGTCGGTATTACCAGGACACCGCCATCGAGCGCGTACTGGAAGCGATCGCAGGCGGGAAGCAGCGCATCCTACTCACCCTCGCCACCGGTACTGGTAAGACTTTCATTGCCTTCCAGATTGCGTGGAAGTTGTTTCATAGTCGCTGGAATCTAAGCCGGGAGCCGTCTCGCCGGCCGCGCATCTTGTTCCTTGCTGACCGGAACATTCTCGCTGACCAAGCCTATAACGCCTTCTCTGCCTTCCCCGAGGACGCGCTGGTGCGGATTGCGCCGGAGGACATCCGCAAGAAGGGCAAGGTGCCGAAGAACGGTAGCGTGTTCTTCACGATCTTACAGACCTTCATGAGCGGCCCACCGAAGGACGGGAAACCCTCCCCTTATTTCGGCGAATATCCGGCTGACTTTTTTGATTTCATCGTCATCGACGAATGCCATCGCGGCGGAGCGAACGACGAAAGCAATTGGCGCGACATCCTTGACTATTTCGCACCCGCCGTTCAGCTCGGCCTCACCGCTACGCCCAAGCGTAACGACAATATCGATACTTACAAATATTTCGGCGAACCGGTGTACGTCTATTCGCTCAAGGAAGGCATCAACGACGGCTTCCTCACTCCGTTCAAAGTGAAACAAATCTCCACAACGCTCGACGAGTATGTCTATACGTCCGACGACAAGCTGATTGAAGGCGAAGTGGAGAGCGGGAAGCGCTACACGGAACCAGAGTTCAACAAAATCATCGAGATCAAAGAGCGCGAAGCGTATCGCGTGAAGTTGTTCATGGACATGATAGACCAGCGGGAGAAAACGCTAGTCTTCTGCGCTACACAGGCTCACGCGCTGGCCGTACGCGATCTCATCAACCAAATGAAGACGAGTAAGGATCCGAATTATTGCCAACGGGTGACGGCTGACGATGGCGTACTCGGCGACCAGGCTCTGCGGGATTTTCAGGATAACGAAAAGAACATCCCGACCATTCTAACCACTTCACAAAAACTCTCTACCGGCGTGGATGCGCGCAATATCCGCAACATTGTGTTGATGCGACCAATCAATTCGATGATTGAGTTTAAGCAGATTATAGGACGTGGCACGCGCCTCTATGACGGCAAGGACTATTTTACGATTTACGACTTCGTGAAGGCGCATCACCACTTCAGCGATCCCGAATGGGATGGCGAACCGATTGAGCCAGAGCCAAAGGAACCCAAGCCACTGCCCCCGCCCACTGGACCGACCGAGCCGCCAAAGCCGGGACCTGGACCAACTCCTCGCCCTCAAAAAATCAAAGTCAAACTTGCCGACGGCAAAGCACGCACCATTCAGCACATGATGGTGACTTCGTTCTGGCATCCTGACGGAACGCCGATGTCCGCGCAGCAATTCATGGAAATGCTTTTTGGTAAGCTTCCGGAATTCTTCAAGGATGAAGCTGAGCTCCGGGATTTATGGAGCGCACCTGATACGCGGGCCAAACTTCTGCAAGGGCTCGCAGAGAAAGGCTTCGGCAAGGAGCAGATGGCCGAGATGCAGAAAATTATCGACGCCGAGAAAAGCGACCTCTTCGACGTGCTCGCTCACGTCGCTTACGCATTGCCTACGCTCACCCGCAAGGAAAGGGCTGATAAAGCCAGCTTGGCAATCAATACCAAGTTCAATACCAAGCAACAGACTTTTTTAGACTTTGTGCTTTCTCATTACGTTAGCGAAGGGGTGAGTGAGCTTGATCAGGACAAGCTGACGCCGCTGCTCCGCCTCAAATACCACAATTCCATCGCTGACGCCGTGGCCGACCTGGGTAAGCCGGACGAGATTGGGAGGGTGTTCGCTGGTTTCCAGAAATACCTGTACCAAGAGGCGGCGTAATCGCGCTAGAAGCCGATCAAGCCACCAGCCGCTTTCGCTTGGATGTATTGTTTCAGCCTCTTTTCCACCGCGCCTTCAACGGGGAGCTTTAGAAAAACACCCCGCCAAGGGCGGGGTGTTGCGCTTGCCTAATATTCTCCGGCAAGCATCACCGTCATGACCCGGACGGTGACGGTTGGATCGGCGGGATCGGGGGAATGATATTCGAGGTTCCGGTCGAAGTAGTCGATCTTCCAGATGATCGAAACGCCATCGACCGTAAGCCGAGCGCAATCTCTCTCGCCATGCGGATCGTTTTCGCTCGTGAACGCCGTGAAGGCGATGATCTCTCGCAATACCCGAGCGACGAATTCCTCGCCCATGGCATCGAGGCCAGCGGTGGCCATTATCTGCCCTCCGATCCCCTTACACCGCAGCAGATCGTTGAGGTGGCGGATACGGGCCACCCTCTTCTCATCGATAACTTCCATCTGTCTCTCCTGCGAAGCTGGGCTCCAACGATTTGAAGCGCAGCAGCCGCAGGAGGCGGCTTGATGGAGCAATTACCTACCAGGCTCCGTCAGCGGGTGCCGGGCTGGCCCACGATAGGCCCCGTCTGGCAGTAGAAGGTCAGCACAAGGGCTGCGGCGTTGAAGAGACCCATGCGGCTGTCCTCGCTCTTCCAGGGCTTGCGCGGCGGCGGCAGACGATGACTGAAGGCATGGATCTGGGACGCAATGACCTGCGCGATCTCGTACCGCGTTGCGGCCCCGGTAGCTTTGAAGCATTCGCGGATTTCGTTGCGCGTAAACGTGCATACTTCGAGCGCTTGACCCTTGGCGTGGTTAGCGACGAGAGATTGAAGCCTCCGCACTCGATCTCCTCGCCTGTACCGAGGGTCCGCAGTGCTCTCAAGAACGAGAGCTGAAGGCTGTAACTGCTCAATGAGGCGCTTTACCGCTTCAAGCGAGCGCGCATTCTTTCGATCACCCCGTATGGTTTTGATGCCCCAATCGACCGGCGACAGCGGACTTTCAAACGCCGTGAACGCAAATCCCCGCGAGAGAGGATAGATCGCCAGGACGAGCTCGCGCTGCGAGAGCGCCCTCATACGCCGTGCGCGTTAGCTCTCTGCGTCGCGCGAGCGAGCATTTCCTCGGCGAGCTTTCGCTTGCGTCCAGCGCTTGGCGATGTATCAGCCTCCGCCTTTCGGTGAAGCTCATAGGCGCCACGCATCACCGCGTCTTCGACCTCGGCGCAATACCCCGGGAAGATGTCCTTCGCCGGCAGGCCGAAAATAAGCGGATAGGCTACTATCTCTTCCGCGTTGGGAGGGGTGAGCCCCTTCTCAACGTCACCGACCCGGTTGCGGCTGCCCTTGGGCAACAAGGACGCCACTTCTTCCTGCGTCAGGTCCCACCCGAGTCTGAGGGTCCGCAGGTAACAAAGAACTTTCGACGACATAGGTTTCAAAGAACACCCGATGATGTCTAAGGCGCATCATCGGTCTTCCCTATGGTCGCCGAACCTCGCTTCATGCAAAAGACGGGACAATGCACCCCTTGGAGTGCATTCAGGGACGTGGGGAGATAGGGAGATGATTTCGGATGTGCGGACACCCGAGCGTCTCGCAATCACACGGGCCCGTAGCACAAAGGGTATCCGGCGACGGATACCCTTTGCGGTGCTCCCTATGTCCCTATCTCCCTGACGCGGCGCTTATCCAGAGTTTGTCCCCACGGTTTCCACAACGCCATAGCGGGCGCAGAGTGCTTTGATTTTCTCCGCCTGGCCGGGGAGCACCACGAAGACGCCGTTGCTCTTGTAGAGCACGATCCTGAGCCGGCGAAGTACCGAACCGATCCAGCGGTTGGTTATCGGCCGTTCGTATTCACCCACGTACGCCGCAATGAATGCAGCGGCGATTTCAGCAAGCGGCAAAATATCATCGAGCCTATCAGCAAGTAGCGTTCCGAGGATGGCAAGCACGTGGCCCTCGGCACTTGCACCGCGCTCGGCAACGACGCCGGCTTGCAGAGCCTGCGCCATTTCTTGAATTACGCCGCGCCGCTCTTGGTCAGGAACGACCGAAAGAAGCGGCAGCAAGATTTGGTTCATCCGCGGCTCAAGGCTGGTATCGGCGAGCGAAGGATCAAGCGTCACCATGAGCCGATTGCGAAGACGATACATGAGGAGCTTATTTCGAAGACGCAGCGCCTCGTCCTTTTGCTCCTCCGGAAGATTTATAGGCACGCCGGCGGCGTGGCCGGGTTCCATTTCAACCGTCAGGAAGCGGCTCTCAAGCGCACGGTCCTCATAGTTCCTGCGCATCCCCACGATCTTGGGGCCGAAGATCGCGAACGCCCTCGGGTCAAACTCCTTTTGGGGCGTCACCTGTGTCCGCAATACCGGAAACCCTTTGACGTTCCCGTTGTTGAGGATTTTCACGAGCTCGGCTTTCTCATCCGTGAAGCGAAAGTCCGCCTCATCGAATATGAGCGTGCCCTTGAAGCTATCGAGTGTATGAAAGATCGGTGAAACGGTTGACGCGCCGCTTGCGAAAAACGCCTTGTAGCAAAGCGAGCCGATTACGAGAAGCGCACGAGTCTTGCCGGTCCCGTAGTCGCCTCGAAAGCGGAGATATGGCAGCTCGTTGAACGCGTCATATACCCAGGAGAACAGAACGTAGGTTGTCGAGAGTGCGATAGCGTGATCGGAGAGCGCGACGTATCGGCGGATGTAGGTTTCTATCTCCCGGAGAAGCTCTTCGGAATCCCCATACTCAGCCGGCTCAGAAGGCAGGATGAGGGCGCCATGCCGAAGGAGGTTGTTTGAAGGACGAACAGGGACATAGACCGTTTCTCCGGATCGCCATTCCCGGGCAATTTCCATCCTACCATTGCGAACGAGAACGAGTGCTGTTTCGGCAATCTCGGGCCGATAGAGCGTATCGACGATAGTCCCGTCCTCCTCGACGGATGAAACAACAAGCGTTGGGCGCGGCGTCGGCTTTCCTTCTTTTTCCATAAGAGGAAATTCATTGTGGCGGCCGCGCTGTTATGTGGAAAGACAGTCAAATGACACCCCTCGCAGCAAAGTCCCGTCTTCCGCGCTCAGACCATTGTTCTACGATATCCACACCATGATTCGCGCGACCGGGGCCGGTCGGATAGAATCCTGACTCGGAGGATCGCGCGCGATCATCCAACTATGCGTTACTTCCTTTATTGCCGTAAGTCGAGCGAAGCAGAGGATCGACAAGTCCTCTCAATAGAGAGTCAGCGGCAAGAAGCGACAAAAGCGTTTGACGGGAAATCAGAAATTCAGATCGTCGGACGCTATGAGGAGAGCAAGAGCGCGAAGGCGCCTGGGCGACCTCTTTTTGATGAAATGCTCAAGCGTATCGAACGAGGCGAGGCTGACGGCATTATCGCGTGGCACCCCGACCGGCTGGCTCGCAATTCCATCGACGGCGGGAAAATCATTTACGCCCTCGACCAAAAGCGCCTCAAGAACCTTCTCTTTGTCACGTACAGCTTCGAGAACAGCCCGCAAGGGAAGTTCATGCTCTCCATCATCTTTGGCTATTCGAAATATTACGTGGACAGCCTCTCGGAGAATGTGAAGCGCGGCAACAGGATCAAAATTGAGAAAGGCTGGCGCCCAAATCACGCTCCGATCGGCTATCGCAATGACCCGGCGACTAAGACGATACTGCCCGACCCTGATCGGTTTATTTTGATACGGCGCATATTCGATCTTGGGCTAACCGGAGCTTACTCAATCGTTGCAATCACCCATGAGACACGAACGTGGGGCCTGAAGACCCCGCAGTGTAAACGCATGGGCGGCAAGTACCTGACCCCAAGCCTGGTGCATCATATCCTCACCAACCCCTTCTATGCGGGCGTTATCCCCTGGAATGGACAGACATATCCTGGCGCTCACGAGAAAATGGTGACGCGCGATGAGTTTGATCGCGTGCAGACGCTATTGCGTCGGCCGGGACAGTCGCAACCACAAAAGCATGTTTTTCCCTTCACGGGCCTCATGCGGTGCGGCGAGTGCAGCGCCGGCATCACTGCGGAGCATAAAATCAACCGCTTCGGCAGCCATTACACCTACTACCACTGCACCAAGAAACGATGGGGTATTACATGCCGGCAGCGAGTGATTCGAGCGGAAGCGCTTGAAGCTCAATGGGGTGAATTCATCGAAAAGGTGACGTTGAAGCAAACCATGTACTCATGGGCAATCGGCGAACTCCATAAGGGCGATCACCATCGGGACGCTGAGCGGCTCGCCCGGATCGCTTCTCTATCTCATGCAACGTCAACGTTGGAGAAAGAGCGGGCCAATCTCACAACGTTGCGACTGCGAGACCTGATCGGTGATGACGAGTTCGCTCTTGCTAGGCAACGGATCGAGGATGAGGGCCGGAAACTCGTTGCGTCTAGGCAGTCGGCAGAGGCTGAAAAAAGTTGGATCGAACCCGCTGAAATCTTCATTTCAGGCTGCAACCGATTGGTTTTTTGGTTCCGAGAAGGAGAAGGACGCACGAAACGCCAAATCGCGGAAGTGGTCGGATCGAACCCAATCCTGATCGACAGAAAACTCATATGCGAAGCCGCATTTCCGTTTATGGCGACATCGGAATCGATCCCACATCCAAATCAGCTGGCCGTCTTGGATGCTGTTCGAACCCTTTGGTTCAAGCAGGACCCACGGCTTCTTAGGGCGCTTGAGGTGTTTCGGGAGCTTTTGGAGAGGGACCGCCAACAGTGCCAGAGGCCTGCTGCGTGACTTTGCCGAAATTGAACGGCGTCTCACACTTATCGCACAACGGCCGTTCAACGCCGACCTTCGGACGCTTGAACTTACTGTGCCCACAATTGGGACAGACGAAGAGATCCCGAAAGGTCTTGAACTCATCCCACCGCTTCTTCTCATCGCCGCTTGACCAAGACGCGCCCGGATTATCCTGAAAATGACTCCCAAAATTCTCAACGGTGCCCTTTTGCAAACTATCCCAAAACGGGTTGCTGAAACCGGCGAGGGCCGGGGTCGCGATCTTTTTTGCCTTTAAAAAAGCGGCTAATGCCGAAGCGAGCTCACTGCGCTCGTATGCATAGGGCCTATCAATATCTCGGATACGAACATCCACTCCAAATTCCCGCGCCTTAGCCAGAAGCCATTCGTCCTCAGCCTGCCTGATGTCGTTGGAAGCCTTCTCTCCACTCTTCAATTTCGCCTCAATCACATCGTCGGTCACCTTGTGGTGGACGTATTTCGGACCAAACCCTTCTTCGAGATGAGTGATTTGCTGAAAACGCCAATGGCTTGGCGATACATGCTCCTTGAGATAGGTGAAAAACCGCTCGTCGTGGGTGACGACGATAAACTGAAATTCCGGAAACTTTTCTGCGAGAACAGATGCGATAACTTTTCGATGATCCGCATCATACGAAGTCACAACGTCATCAAGGATGGCTACCGGCAGCTCCTTATTGAACAGCTTGAGAGCCGCCAGGCGAAGGCTGAGAGCCAGGGTATGAACCTGTGAGTCACTAAGGTACCCGCCCGGTATCACTCCCTGTCGGTTCTTCGCAAAATCGACTACGAGATTTAATTGAAGCTGGCCCTTATTTTCGGGATCAGGCGGCTCAATGCGAATTGATGGGGCATGCGTGCCTGGCCCTTGAATTTTTTTATAGAGGTCGTTTATTTCGTCTTTCAGCCCATTCAGAAGTGATGCGACATGTGCGGCGATTTCCTTGTCGATCTGTAAGGCTGAGGATTCAAGTTTTTGGTGAAGGTTCGCAAGTTCGCTCTTTTCCCGTACCGCAAGTTCGATGGCTGCCTTAATCCTTATCAGCTCGTCAATTTTTGTCAGCGCGCTTGAGTACGTGCTATCTCCCTGCCTCGCCTTTACTGCTATCGCTTTCGTAGAGGCGTCACTTGCTATTTTTTGCAACGCTTCTTTGGCAGCCTTGGATGCTGGCGCGGCTTCACCTGGTTTCCAGCCATCGATCGCAATGAAATAGGGATTAAGCGCTTGCTCCTCAGTTTTGAGCTTGCCTGCCCGCAACAGAATAAGGAGAGAATCCTTGTCGGATTTCAATTTCGTATGGGCTCTGCGAGCCGCAGTATCGGCGTTTTTAAGGTTGGTGACAGCAGTATTGTAGGTTTTTAGCGTTTCTAGATTTGTATGAATATGAGCAGCAATTTGTTTACGCGAACCTTTGGCAGTTTTACCTAGAGCCGTGTCACAAACAGGACAATTTTCGATTATGACTTTTTCGTCGGCGAAAATCTTTTCCGCCTGGGCCCATATTTCATTAACAGGCTGCTGAAAAACGTTTTTGGACGCGAGAAGACGCAACATTGATTCGCATGGCGACCAGTTCACGCAAGAACGATTCGCGAGAGGGCTCTCGATGATTCTTATGTTGCGTGATTCGGCTTCGCATCAGAGTTTTTCAGCAGCCTGTTAAACGCTGTGCCCTGAGCTTTCGCACGTTCTTTGACTTCGGCAGCCTCTGCCGCCTTGCGTGCTATGCAAGCGTTTTCAAATTCGGTCAACGATCCAACTTCGCCTTTGGCCAACTGTTCAAAGACCGCCTTGGCAGCGGTCTCAAGTTGATTCAGCGCCGTCAGACCGAGCGAATCCGCTTCTGCGGTCTTGCGCTTTACCACCTCAAGGTATCCGTCGTCGCCAGAATCCAATTTCTTGATGGTCAACTTCTTATCTAGCGGCGCTAGGACGAATTGGTTCACCCAAGACACAACATCTGCCTCAGACCAGGCATTGATTGCGTTCTTGGTGGCTCTCTTAAGCTCGTCGACGCGGAGCGCGACGATGCGATCACTCTCAGCAAGTTCCTTTACCCTGCGCCGCAGAGTGCGCAGATTCTTTTGGACGACCAAAAGTGGCGTGAGACCAAACCATCCGGAGACCTCCTTGTATCGGTCTTCCGGCGTTTGATTTTCGACAAACCGCCGCAGGTCGTGACCGCGAATTATGAAGTCGTGTTTACAGAGTTCAAGGATGGTTTGGCCGGATTTTGGAATAGGCGATGGCGGCCTAGAAACTTTGCGCTCGTCTCCCAATTCGTCTTTTCCCTGACGAAATTTCAAGATGACCCGGGGCGCAATCTGCTTTTCCTCCGCGAGCACATGTTCAAGCGCATCCGGCCCAGCCTGTGTGCCAGAACGGCGTTCACCTAAGCGGCGTAAGGACCCGTGGGTTGAAAAGAAAAACTCTACCGCGTCAATGAGGCTCGATTTTCCCTTAGCATTTGGTGCGTAGATACCAAGGCTCATTGCCGGACCAAGTTCGAATGTCTGTTCGACCAGATAGGCTCGGAAACCTTGTAACGAAATAGATTGAAGATATGTCTTCATGGCTTCTGATCAGCTGGCATCGCCCGTTTTCGGGCAAGTGCCTCAATTTCAGAAACTGCGCTGTCTGCCGCGTTGTCCTTTGGATCGGCTTTGAGCACATGCTTTTCAAGGATTGTCAATAAATCGGTATCGGCGCCTTTAGTCTTTTTCGCGCGATCGACAATTTGCGCAATCACAGCAAGTGAAGCTTGAGAATCAGCGGGTGAAGCCGCAGGCGGCGAAGCGAGTTTTTGAGCTTTTGGTTTGGGCATAGTGATAGGGCTTCCCCAAAACACCTCACAACCACAGGTTACTCCTGTTGGCAGCTTTGCTCAAACTTGTTGCGGGGAGGAATAGGTTTTTAAAGTGACCCAGCGTCTAAATCATTTCGTGTTGTTTCTCGTTCGGCAGGTAGTGGCCTATGAATCAGTTCGAAGAGCAATAAGAGACGTGTGGCGCGAACGCGCGCCTCTCCCTCTGTGAGTTCAATGCCATAGTCCTCCTTCGATATTTTTATGAACTCCCGAAGGGCTTCATCGCTGATGTTCATAGGATTCTATCCTGGTCGCTCTGTGTGTGCATCGGAAGACGGGACAATGCGTCCCAAACCCACATCGGCCAGTCTTGGTAGCAGTGAGGGCGTGTCACAAGCTCACATGCATGCATCACAAGAACGCTTCACAAATTAGCTATTTCGCTCGCGTCGAATTTCGAGCTGATCGAAGGCTCTTCGGCATCAAACAGGCCGATCGTCTCTTTCACATGTATGCAATCGGCAAGACGGGCACCGGCAAGACGACGCTGCTTGATACCTTAATCCGCCAAGACATTCTCGCCGGCCGGGGTGTTGCGCTCATCGATCCCCACGGCGATTTAGTCGAGCGGCTCGCGACCTTTGTTCCCGAGAGCCGACGAGAGAGCCTTCGATACCTCAATGCAGCCGATCCGGACCAACCCTTCGGATACAACCCATTCAAGCGAGTACAAAAGGCGGCGATCCCGCTCGCTGCGTCCGGGCTCTTGGAAGCATTCAAGAAGCACTGGACCGACGCCTGGGGCGTCCGCATGGAGCATGTGTTCCGGAACGCCATTTACGCGCTGCTTGAATTCGGAGACGCGTCGCTCTCCGATATCTTGAGGTTGTTAGCCGATAAATCGTTCCGGAAGACCGTCATCGCTCGGATCACCAATGACCCGGTGAAAGAGTTCTGGTCGCGGGAGTTCGAGCAGTACTCCTTCCGCTATCGCGCTGACTCCATAGCGCCCATCCAAAACAAGGTCGGTGCCCTCCTTGCCGACCCTCTCATGCGCCGCATCCTCACGGAGCCGAAGCGGATGTTGCATCTGCGCCGGATCATGGATCGTCAGGAAATCCTTCTCGTCAATCTAGCCAGAGGCCGCATCGGCGAGGACACCTCGTCGCTTCTTGGCAGTCTCCTCGTGACCACGATCGGGTTGGCCGCCTTTAGCCGAGCAGACGTGCCAGAGTTGGAGCGCCGAGACTTTTTCCTATACCTCGACGAATTCCAGAATTTCACGACACTCTCGGTCGCCACGATGGTCTCGGAGCTTCGCAAGTACCGTGTGGGACTCATCCTGGCGAATCAGCACCTCAGCCAACTTGAAATTGACGTGCGCGACGCCGTGCTCGGCAATGTCGGGGCCCTCATCGCATTTCGCGTAGGTCCGCAGGACGCCGTATTGCTTGGCCGCGAGTTCGTAGACCGTTTCGAGCCAATCGACCTCATGAATCTCCCGAACCATCACATCTACCTGCGTCTCATGATCGATGGCGCCCCGTCGCAGCCGTTCAGCGCCACCACCGTTCTTCCTATATCTCACGATAACAACCGCTATCGCCCGATTGCTTAAAGCCTCGGTCTAGCCCGGTCCGCCCACACCGCAGCTTGGGCCGTGGCATGGACCACCGCCGCTACCACCACCGCCCGACCCAGAATTACCATTGGAGTTAAACGTCGAGTTGTTGATGAACCCTGCATTCTCAAATAGGTCAGAACCGACCGTATTGGGCGGATCGTCTTCGCGATGCCGGCGTTCGAGACTCTTATCCGCACCGAAATACCATCGAATGCCGGCCACGATAAATTCATTATCGTGCGTGCCGACGCCGCCATCGGCGAACAATGCAATTCCCCGAGCGTTTGGGACGAGTATTGGCTGCCATTCAATCCCGCCTACGGCAAAATAGCGTCCGCCACTCTGATGGAAACCAGACGACACCAGGAGGTCTTCCGTCACATAGATACCAAGGTCGAGCTTGGTATACACGCTGTGCGGCGGGAACCCATCCTGATACCCGGCGCTGCCGGCGAGCATCCATCCTGGCCTGTAATATTCGCTCTCCGCGCCAAAACGGTCGAAGAATCTGCCGCCGATCCAGACTCGTTCAGCCGTCAAGCCAACAAGAGCCGACTGGGGGTCGCGCCAGAAGACATGCGCGCCGCCGCCGCCCGCCGTACGCGGCTCTCTTTTGCCGATTGCACCATCCAATTGAACGCCGAAACTATCGCCGAGCGGGGCGCTTAGCGACCCCTCCGCCAAGCCCGCGCCGGTGTCTTTCGAGACACCACCTAGAAGAGCGGCCTTGCCGTTCACACCAGAGACGGCGACGCCATCAGCAGCGGCTTTTGCGCTTGGCCATAGTAAGGTTGCGACGAATCCAGCAATCAACAGGGCGTCGAACGCTACTTTCATCCGAAGTCGGGCGGCTGATTGATTCTTATTCTTCAATGTTCGGAAGTCGCTCTATATCTTCAGCCAAAACTCCATGAGTCGAAGTCTGATTATTTTCCCGTATAATGTAGCGTGCTGATGTCTTGCTTGCCCTCAGCGTCGTCGACCAGTTCTGGATAGACGTGACCCACGAAAAATCCCATGCTGATTCCCAGCCGAACATAACGCGTCTGGCCAGATTCCAAGGTTAGGCTCAAGTCTCGATCCACTTCCGTGGAAGTGCTGATCTTGTAGTTTCCTGGGGGACGATCCACATAGAAGAATCCTTGTGGAGCGGCGCTGCCGACGACCACGCCGTTGACTCTTACGTCCGGCTGGATTGCCGCTCCGAGGACGGTCGTGCGGTAGATGTAGATCCGGCCATTGTCGGCGCCAAGATTCGGGATATTCCCGCTCATCTCCGAAAAGCGCGGGCCGCCAGCGCAAGCGGCCAGCATTAGGCAGAGGACGCAAAATGCAGCCAGATTGGCAATACGCTTAGGAATGTTCATGACGTACCTCCCTCTATTGGTTTTTTTAGCAGCAAGTTGATTGGCGCGGGCGGATCAGCAGGCGTGAACGAGTTTTCAACTACCAAAAAGAACCCGACTACTTTTTCGTGGTCGATTACCGGGTTTGCCTCGAATATATTTGAAGCCTCGACGGTGACGATCTGATCGCGAGTCCGTATAACGTCGCCTTCTTTAATTCTGCCCACTTGTCGCCAAGTAGTGCCCTTCTTAAGAGGCGTCGCCCACCCGGAAGCGATGGACACCTTGAGATCATCCTGTAGCACCCAAATCTGATTGGTAGCCGTTACGGCCTCGTATTGAGCCGGGGACTGTTTGAGATGCATGACATCGAAAGCGCAGCCGGCCACTGCTAATGCGCCACAAATAAAGCCAATCCTGGCATAGACGCTATATATCATTTGTCTCCCCACATTCCATTGAGCTCGTCAGCTATTTCTGGATGAAGAGGGAGGCTATCTTTACTTCAACCGGACCCAGGAGAGCGCTTCGCCAGTCGGGAGTCCCGTACGGCACGTAGGCCACGATGCGAATTTTTTGGTCCTGGACGTCACTGATCTGGACGTGCAGATCGATAACAACGACATAGACGCTGTCGCTGGGGCGCAGGGAAGACTTAAACCCAGCGCGGATAGGGTTTGCTATCGCGCTGAAAGGCCCCCACGCTAAGGCATCACGATCAGTGCCCGTATCCTGCATGAATTTGGCCAGCTTGACATCGGAGCCGTATCCAGCAGCCAGCATGGTGTCGGTGTCGGCGACGGTCGCCTCGCCAATCTGCTGGATGTACACGTCGAGCTGCGCCGGACGGCAGGAATTGCTGGCCTTGATTCCCCTGCCTTCAAAAAGCTTCAGAAGGTCCTGGTGAACATTAATTCCGAGGTCGGCGTTTACCCATATCTCGCCTTCAAGAGAGCGTGTACACAGCGGTGAGGGAACCGTGATGCTGTTGTCCTGCACATTCTCAGACATCCGGATTACGACCGGAGACGGCTTGTTGTTGCCGGCCAAGAACCCACCGCTGGTTCCGCACCCGGCCAACACTAATGCGCTACAGATAAAGCCAGCCCTGGCGGCGGCGCTAAATATCATTATTCCCCCATCTAGCGCGGCTACTTGCTTCTGATGTGGCCGCGCGCCACAGGTAATTTATTTGATTGATTGGAACTAACTATAACGGCAGCCTTGGTCACATACAACATTCGCGCCGCCGAGCCCCGTTATTGCACTTCCTTGCGCTCGATGAGCTTGAGGCCTTCGCCGTTGAGCATGACCGCCGGCCGCTCGTAGGTCGCCACGTAATGCTTTTGGATCGAGCGGATGTCGAGATGTGTTGTCTTGGTGACTCGCCCGGCTTGCCATTCGAGGCTTCCACGACCGAGGTATCGGCCGCCGCTCTAGCGAAGACCAGGCGAGATCATCAGGTCATCGGTCGGGTAGGGCCGGTAAATAAAGATGGGATATAATTTTTCGTCGGTCCAACTGTCAACGAAGGAGGCGGCCGTGAAGGTCCTTTCTCAAGTTCTTTTCGTTGCCGCCGCCGCAAAAATCAACGAACTCTACATGCCGGCACCGCCACAGGCGGAACAAAAAGGCGACTGACGCAGGACATCAGACGCAGGCTAGAGGGGTGGGAGACGCAAGTTCCCGCCCTTTTTCTTTGTAAACACAGCTTCGTTGTATACTGCGCGCGTCTTAGCTGATGAGTGCACTGTTCTCGCAAGTCTCGGATTAAATTTTCTCCTGGGATTTTGCTTTAGAAATGCACATTGGTGCATACCCTGCGCGCTCCCACGGCTCGTTAAATAACTCTGGCATCGGCCGGCTCCTACGGTGCACATCGCCAAGAACGGGAATATCTCTGAAAAGAATATGCCGATCGCCGGCGCCATTCGTTTCCCTAAGGATGAGTGCCTTCATGCTCTCGACGCGTTCGCGGGTGGGCGCTACGAACAAGTGGTAGAGATTCGGCAATCCCCAATGTACGCGGTACAGGGCGTTGTTCTGGATGTATCGGATCGCAAGGAATTTTTTGAGAAAG
>Ga0307373_10000182_pt1 | contig 113645 bp, 92 predicted proteins | sample OX2MG_FD_202534 | JGI IMG/M metagenome (GOLD analysis project Ga0307373, IMG submission 202534) | Soil microbial communities from Risofladan, Vaasa, Finland - OX-2 | ecosystem: Environmental > Terrestrial > Soil > Coastal area > Acid sulfate soil | place: Finland: Risofladan, Vaasa | collected... | reverse complement strand
GGGCCGGACCAGGCGCGAGGACGGGGATTCCGGGGCCGCGGCGGGTTAAAAACGCGGCGCCGACGCTCCCGGCGGGGAACACGCGCTCCGGCAGGCACGCCTCTTCAGACTTACCGAGCAGAAACTAAGTAGAGAAAAAACAGGGGGAAACGACAATGCTGCACACGATTTTATTTCTGGCGATGACGGCTTCGGCGCACCGGGCGCCCATGGCGACTCCGACCTGCACCTGGCCGCGCCAATGCGCGGCGACGGTCGCCATCACCGGACCTTGCCCGGCCGGCCGGGTCTGCGTCCAAGCGCCGCTCTCCTAAACCGTTCGCCAAATCATCGCGGCGGGCGGCCTTGTCCCGACGGGGCCGAAGTATTAGAATAACCCGCCATGCGACGACACGCGCCCGCGCCGCGACTATTTCGGTTTTTGGCCGCCGCGGCGGCGCTTTGGGCGTTCGCGCCCGTTCTGGCCCTAGGCGGGCAGGAAACCGGCTTTCTGCCGCGCAGTCTTTCTTTCCGCGGCGCGGTCCGCCGCTACGAGGTTTACGTGCCCGCCGATTGGACGCCGGACAAGAAATGGCCCGTCATCCTCTTCCTGAACGGAACCGGCGAGCGCGGCAGCGACGGCGTGGCCGAGACCACCTCGGGATTTGGCCCGGCGCTCAAGGCCCATCCCGAGCGCTTTCCGGCCGTGGTGGTTTTTCCGCAGTGCCCGGGCGGAGACTGGTGGACCAGCCCCGGCATGACCGGCTTGGCCATGAAGGCGCTTAAAAAGGAAATCAAGGAATTCCGCGGGGACAAGCGCCGGATTTACTTGACCGGGATTTCCATGGGCGGCTACGGCGTCTGGCGGATGGCCGCCGACCACCCCGGGTTCTTCGCGGCCCTGACGCCCATTTCCGGCGCCATCCATTCTCCCGCGTCGATTCCGGAAATCCCGCCGGCGATTGATTTTCTCTCCGGCCAGGACCCTTTCGCCGTTTTGGCCGAAAAAATCGGGGCGACGCCCGTCTGGGTGTTTCACGACGCCGACGACCCGCTGGTTTCCGTCGCCGACGACCGGCGCATCGCGGCCGCTTTCGCGGGCCGGCCCACCTTCCATTATACGGAGCTGACCGGGTACGGCCATCTCGCGTGGCTTGGAGCCTACGCCGATGCGGCCTGGGCGCGCTGGCTCTTCGCGCAGCAAAAACCCGCGTCGCCCGGCCGGTAATTCCGCCATGCGCAAACTCATCTTCATCGGCAGCCACCTGGGCTATCCCATGGACAAGACGCCGCTGGGCGGCGGCGCTATGGTGGGGCTGAACTTGGCGCGCGCCTGGGCGGCGCAAGGCGGCCTTGAAGTGACGGCGTTGGGCGCGGGCGCGCTCGCTCCGGCCGCGGGCGTCGAGTATGTCCGCTTGGGCGCGGGCTCGGGCGGGCCGGCGCCGGAGTTGGTGCGCTTCTCCGAAATGGAGTACGCCCGGTTTTGCCGGGCCTTCGAGGGCGAGACCACGCGCTGGCTTTTGGACCGCGCCGCGCGCTTTCCTGCGGAGTCGACCGCGGTGGTGGTCAACGACATCGCCGAGGCGCCGGATTTGGACGCGCTTTCTCGCGCCGGCTACCGGCCCGCGAGCCTGTGGCACGTGGACGTGGCGGACTATTTTTGCCGGATGTACCTTGGCGGAGTTGTCTCCACGCCCACGGCGGTGGGAGTCTACGAAGGCCTCGCCGCCTTGGGCGCGGGCCGGGTTGTCCCGGACGTGCTGCGCCTGGTTTTCGACAAGCAGCGCCGGGCCGTGCGGCGCTCGGCCCGCCTGATTTTTCCCTCGCGCGCCATGGCCGAGATCGTGCGCCGCGCCTACGCGGGTTTTTTCTGCGCGGACGCGGCGTTTGATGAAAAAGCGCGCGTGGTGCCCTGGGGCTCGTGGGAAGAGGCGAAGCCGCCGGACGCGGCCGCCGCCGCGGCGCTTCGGGCGCGCTATCAGATCGCGGAGCGAAGCCTGGTCTTGATGACCCTGAGCCGCCTCTCGCCCGAAAAAGGCGTCCACCTTCTCTTGGAGGCGCTCGCCCTTTCGGAGCGACGGGGGGATTTCGCGGGCCAGGACGTCTGTCTTTTTATCTGCGGCGCGCCGGCCTTCATGCGCGGGGAAGCCTACGCCCGCCGCGTGCGCCTGGCGGCGCGGGGGCTGCGCCAAGTCCGCGTGTTTTTTCCGGGCTACCTGGGCCCGGACCAGAAGCGGGCGTTTTTCGGCCTGGCGAATATTTTTATTTCCTCATCGGTGCACGAGAGCTACGGCCTAAACGCCATGGAGGCGATGCGCGCGGGGCTTCCGGTTTTGGCGCTGGAGCACTACGGCTCGCGCGACTGGCCGCAAGACGGTTTTGCCCGCGCCGTCTCGCCGGAAAAATCCGGCGGCGCCGCGCAAGCCCTGGGTCAGGGCCTGCGGGAGATGACCTCCGACCCGCGCGGGCTCGCGGCCCTGGGGCGCGCGGCCCAGGCTTTTGCGGAGGAACGGCCTTTTTCCGTGGCGGCCCAAACGGTGGCCAACGAGGCGTTTTTGGCCCTTCTTAAAGTAAAATAGCAGGAGAACCATGGCACGCGAGGCGGTGGTCGTTTCCGCGGTGAGGACGCCGGTGGGGCGCTTGGGCGGGGCCCTGGCCGGCGCGCGCCCGGACGATTTGGCCGCCGCGGCCATCGCGGCCGCGCTCAAGAAGGCGCCGGGCGTAGACGCCGCGAAAATTGCGGACGTGTATTTGGGCTGCGCCAACCAAGCCGGCGAGGACAACCGCAACGTCGCGCGCATGGCGGCGCTTCTGGCCGGCCTGCCGCAGACGGTGCCCGGCTGCACGGTCAACCGCCTGTGCGCCTCGGGCCTGGAGGCAATCAACGCCGCGGCGCGCGCGATTTTGGCCGGTGAGGGCGACGCCTACGTGGCCGGCGGCGTGGAGAGCATGAGCCGCGCGCCCTGGGCCCTGCCCAAGTCGGAGAAGGCCTTTCCCTACGGCAACCTGACCGCCTACGACACGTCGCTGGGCTGGCGCTTTCCCAATCCGCGCCTAAAGGCCATGTTCCCGCTTCTGAGCATGGGCGAGACCGCGGAGAACGTGGCCGAGCGCTGCCTGGTCTCGCGCCACGACCAGGACGAGTTCGCCCTGCGGAGCCACCAGCGCGCGGCGCATGCGCGCGCGACCATCTTCGCCGAAGAGATTTTCCCGGTCCAGGTCCCGGCCGGCAGGGGAAAGGCCGCGGAGGTCTCGCTGGATGAGACCATCCGCGAGGACACCAGCCTGGAAAAGCTCGCCGCCTTGAAGCCCGCCTTCCGCGCGGGCGGCAGCGTGACCGCGGGCAACAGCTCCACCTTGAACGACGGCGCCTCGGCCATGGTCCTGATGGAGGCCGCCGCGGCCCGGGCCGTGGGCTTAAAGCCCCTGGCGCGCTGGCTGGGCTCGGCCGCGGCCGGCGTGGACCCGTCCTACATGGGCCTGGGCCCCATCCCCGCGATTGAAAAGCTCTCGGCGCGCCTGGGCCGCAAGGCGGCGGATTTCGATCTCGTCGAGATCAACGAGGCCTTCGCGGCGCAGAGCCTGGCCTGCGCGCGGGAGTTGAAGCTCGACCCCGAGCGCCTGAACGTCAACGGCGGCGCCATCGCTCTGGGCCACCCGCTGGGCTCGAGCGGCTGCCGCATCGCCGTGACCTTGCTCCACGAGATGCGCCGCCGCGGCGCAAAGACGGGCTTGGCCGCTTTGTGCGTGGGCGTGGGCCAGGGCCTGGCCGCGGCATGGGAGGCGCCGTGACGACCAGCCGGGAGGCCTACGTCCTGGTCGTCGACGACGATCCGCTCATCCTGGGCCTCATCTCGGCGCGCCTGGAAGGCGCGGGCTACAACGTCACCACCGCGGCCGACGCCTGGCAGGAAATACTGCAAGCGCAGGGCTTGAAAATAGGCCTGGTCATCACCGATATCAACATGCCCGGCGCCGGCACGGGCTTGGACGCCTACAAGCACCTGCGGGGCGTTTTCCCGCAGCTGCCGGTCATCTTCGTGAGCGCCATGTCGCCGGCGGAAATCGCCAAGCAACTGCCGTCCGATCCCAGGGTCCGCGTGCTCCCCAAGCCCATCGACTTCGCGCGCCTGCGCGCGATGATCAAGGAGCTGACCGGCGTAGACCGGCCTCTCTAATCGGCGCGGCGATCGACGACGTAGACCGAGCCGCCCTTTTCCTTGGCGTGGCGCTTGAGCTCGGTGCCGATTTGGGAAATCTGCGCGAAGGACTCCAGGCGGCGAAAGCCGTTGTGGCAGATGCCGATGGCGACCGTGATGATGGGGAACTCCCGGACCTGCCCGCGCCGGTCGGCCGCGACGATGACGCCGCGCTCGCGGTCCTCGGGCGAGTAGAAGCTGGGCGCCAGGACGTCGAACTCGGCGGTGATGCGCGCGGCCACGGCCTCCATGTTCGCGGGCGAGGTCAGGACGATGAAGTCGTCGCCGCCGATATGTCCCACGAACTCCATTTCCTCCATGCTTTTCTTCAGGCGGATGAGAAGATCGCCGGTCTCGCGGATGACGCGGTTGCCCGCGTCGTAGCCGTAGGCGTCGTTGTAGGCCTTGAATTGGTTCAGGTCCAAATAAAGCACGGCCAGGGGCTTCTCGTCTTGCAGCGCCCGCTGGACGCGGTTCTGGATGGAGGCGTTGCCGGGCAGGTGGGTCAAGGGGTTGGCGTCCAAGCCCATCTGCGTGCGGCGCAAAATCATGCGCACGCGGGCCAGGAGCTCGGCCATGTCCACGGGCTTGGCGATGAAGTCGTCGGCCCCTAGGTCCAGGCCCGCGATTTTGCTCTCTCTCTCCGACGCCGCGGACAAGATGACCAGCGGCATGTGCTCGAAGAGCGGGTCCTGACGCAGGAGCCGGCAGACGGAAAAGCCGTCCAAGCCCGGCATGTGGCGGTCCAAAATCGCGATGTCCGGGCGCTGGGATCGGATTTTCTCCAGCGCCTCCAGGCCGTCCGCGGCCGGCAGGACCGAGAGCCCCGAGCGCTCCAAAAATTCCTTGAGCAGATGCAGGATTTCTGGATCGTCGTCGGCGATGAGAATCCGCGCGGCGGTTTTTTCGTCCATGAATGAAGGTATATTCTACCCTCTTATCCGCGAAATTGACAGCCTTGCGCTCTTGTTGTAGAATAGCGCGTCGCTTGGAGGCGGGGGCGTTTTCATCGACCAGCAACCCGACGGAGAGAACGGCCGGGGGCCGAAAGACGCGGGACCTTGGGCCATCGCTCTCAGCGCGGGAACGGACATCGTCGTCTCCGTGCTGGGAGGTTTTTTATTGGGCCGCTGGCTCGATGAGAAGCTCTCGACCGGGCCGTGGCTTTCGATTCTCGGATCCTTTATAGGGGTGGCATTCGGGCTCTATGAACTTATTCGCATCGCCAAAAGCGGCGCGCGCGGCGGCCAGAAGCGCGGCTGAAGGGGCGCTGGGCTTTCTGGCCTGCGCGGCGGCCGCGCGCCTGCTGTGCCCGCGCCCGGATTTTTTCGCGGCGGCAGTTGGGCTGGGCCTAGCCTGGGCCGCGGCGGCCGCGGGCGTGGCGGCCCTCTCCGCGGCGAGCAAAATCTCTTTTTCCGCGAGCCTGGCCGCCTTCTGGGCCGGCATCGGGCTGCGGGCTCTCGTTTTTGCCGCGCTGGCCGCGCGCTGCGCTTTGCGCCCCGGCGGCGCGGAGCTCGCGGCCTTGGTGGCCTACGCCGTCGGCGTGGGCGCGGCTCTGCTCTTTCTTGAAGTGCGCTGGATGGCGGGGGCGGCGTGAACTTCGACGCGGTGGCCGCCGAGCACGTTCTGGATCACCCGATTGCGACCCTTTTTACCGTGCACGGCATTTCCGTGATGCTCACGCTGCACCTGCTCATGATGTGGATCGCGGGCGCGGTGCTCCTGGCGGCGGGCAGCCTGGCCGGCACGCGCACGGCCGCGGGCGCCGCGACGCGCTCGTGGATCGAGCCCATGGTTCTCTACGTGCGCGACGACATGATGCGCCCCTTCTTCGGCCACGACACCGAGGCCTTCCTGCCTTATTTCCTGACCCTGTTTTTCTTCATCCTCATCCTGAACCTGGCCGGCCTCGTGCCCGAGGCGGCCACCGCCACGGGCGATATCTCGGTCACCATCGCCCTGGCCCTGTGCACCTACGTGCTGGTGCATTGGGCGGGCGTCAAGAAGCAGGGCGCGGCCTCGTACTTGAAGCACATCGTGCCCTCGGGCCTGCCGCTGGCGCTCATCCCCTTCATGTTCGTCCTGGAGTCCGTGGGCCTTGTCGCCAAGAGCGCGGCCCTGTGCATGCGCTTGTTCGGCAACATGATCGCGGGGCACTTGGTGGCGCTGGGCTTTTTGTCCCTCATCGTCATTTTCGGCGCCATGAGCCGCGCGGCGGGCATCGCGGTCATCCCGGTTTCGGTGGGCCTGACGCTGTTCACCTATACGCTCGAAATCCTGGTCGCCGTCATCCAGGCCTACATTTTCACGATTTTAACCGCCGTCTTCGTCGGGATGGCCGTTCATCCCCACTAGGCGGCGAGGTCGCACGCGGGAGGGCTTGGGCTCTCCCGATCACGAGCAAGGAGAAACAGACATGGGTGTGGGTGCGGGATACATCGGGATCGGATTGGGCGCGGGGCTCTGCCTCGTGGGAGCCGGCATCGGCATCGGCCTGGTGGCCGCGGCCAACTGCCAAGGCGTGGCGCGGCAGCCTGAGGCGGCCAACACGCTCTTCACGCAGATGATCATTCCGGCGGCCATGATCGAGGGTCTGGGCTTTTTCGGCCTGGTCATCGTTCTTCTGGGCGCGCTGGCTTTGGGCAAGGGCGTTCCGGCGGCGACGGGGTCGTCCGCTCCGGCGGCGACGCAGGCGGCGCGGTAATCAATCGCCCCCGCTCCGTTCCCTCCTTATATGAGGAGGGGGCGGGCGGGGGAAAATTTGGAGACACGGCATGAACAAGCTTCTCACCCCGGAGCCCGGGATCATCATTTGGACCATCGTCACGTTCCTGGCGCTGGTCGCGCTCATGAAGAAATTCGCCTGGGGCCCGCTCCTGGCCATCATCGACGAGCGCGAGAAGCACTTGCAGAGCGAGCGCGAGGCCGCGGAGGGCGCGCGGGCCGAGGCCGAGCGGATCAAGAAGGAGATCGAGAACCAGATGGCGGGCCTGCAGGCCGCCGGCCGGGAGATCATCGAGAAGGCGCGCGGCCACGCCGAGGGCCTGGGCGCGCAGATCAAGGCCGCGGCCGAGGAAGACGCGCGCAAAATAAAGGAAAAGACCGTCGCCGAGCTCGCCGCCGAGAAGGAGCGCCTGGTCGCGGGCCTGAGGAAGGACGTGGCCGGCCTCTCCGTGCTGGCCGCCGAGAAGCTGCTGCGCCGCTCGGTCGACGAGGGCGTGCAGAAGACCGTGCTGGACGCGTTTTTCAAGGATTTGGAGAGCCGCGAGGCCGCGCCGCGCAACTAGGGACCCCATGAACTCCTCCGATCAACTCCTGGCCGGGCGCTACGGCAAGGCCTTGTTCCTGGCGGCCGAGGACGCGGGCCAGGACGCGCGCGTGGCGGAGGATTTGTCGTCGGCTCAGGAGGCCCTGCGCGAGTTTTTCCCGCTTTTAAAAAACCCGCAGGCGCCGGTCGCGGAGAAAAAGGCCCTGGTGGACAGGCTCCTGGCCAAGGGCGCCTCGCCGCTTTCGCGCACGTTTTTAAAGCTGCTGCTGGACAAGAAGCGCTTTTCGCTTCTGCCCGCGATTTTGGGCAAGCTCGGCCGCCTGTGGGACGAGAAGAACAAGCGCGGCCGCGCCAAGGTCTGGACGGCGCGCCCCCTTTCCGAGGGCGAGCAGACGGCGCTGCGCGCGCGCCTGGAGAAATTTTTCGGCAAGACCGTGGAGCTGGACGTCAAGCAGGCCCCCGAGATCATCGGGGGCGTCGTGGTGCGCCTGGGTGACTGGGTGCTTGATTCAAGCCTGCGCGGCAAGCTGCGCAACCTGGGGGAGACTTTAAATGGCGATTAGACCGGAAGAGATCACGGAAGTCATCAAGCGCCAGCTGGAAGGCTACGAGGCGAAGACCGAGCTTAAAGAGGAAGGCACCGTGCTGCAGGTCGGCGACGGCATCGCGCGCGTCTACGGCCTGGAGAACGCCATGGCCGGCGAGCTTTTGGAGCTTCCGCGCGGCGTGACCGGCATGGTTTTGAACTTGGAGCGCGAGAACGTCGGCTGCGTGCTTTTGGGCCCCGGCCACCTGGTCAAGGAAGGCGACCCGGTCAAGCGCAGCGGGCGCATCATGTCCGTGCCCGCGGGCGACGCGTTGATCGGCCGCGTGGTCAACCCGCTGGGCGAGCCCCTGGACGGCAAGGGCTCCATCAAGACCAGCAAGACCCGCCACATCGAAATCGTGGCGCCGGGCATCATGGAGCGCCAGCCCGTCACGCAGCCGCTCCAGACCGGCATCAAGGCTATCGACGCCATGATTCCCATCGGCCGCGGCCAGCGCGAGCTCATCATCGGCGACCGCCAGACCGGCAAGACCGCGATCGCGATTGACACCATCATCAACCAGAAAAACGATCCCAACCGACCCATCTGCATTTATGTGGCCATCGGCCAGAAGCAGTCCACCGTGGCGTACGTGGCCAAGACCCTGGAGGAGAACGGGGCGATGGACTACTCCATTGTCGTCTCGGCCTCGGCCGCGGACCCTGCGCCGCTTTTGTTCATCGCGCCCTACGCCGGCTGCGCCATCGGCGAGGAATTTTTGTGGGGCGGAAAGCACGTGCTGGTCATCTACGACGACTTGTCCAAGCACGCGCAGGCCTACCGCCAGCTCTCCCTTTTGCTGCGCCGCCCGCCGGGCCGCGAAGCCTATCCCGGCGACGTGTTCTACGTGCACTCGCGCCTCTTGGAGCGCGCCTGCAAGCTCTCGGATAAAAACGGCGGCGGCTCCCTGACGGCTCTGCCCATCATCGAGACCCAGGCCGGCGACGTCTCGGCCTACATCCCGACCAACGTCATCTCCATTACCGACGGGCAGATTTACCTGGAAACGGGACTCTTCTACTCCGGCGTGCGCCCGGCCGTCAACGTCGGGTTGTCCGTGTCCCGCGTCGGGGGAGCGGCGCAGACCAAGGCCATGAAGTCCGTGGCCGGCCGCCTGCGCCTGGATTTGGCCCAGTACAACGAGCTGGCCGCCTTCGCGCAGTTCGGCTCGGAGCTGGACAAGGCCTCCCAGAGGCAGCTCTCGCGCGGCGAGCGGCTGGTGGAAATCCTGAAGCAGGACCAGTATCGCCCCATGCCCTTCGAGCAGCAGGTCGCGGTCATCTTCGCGGGCGTCAACGGGCTCATCGACGACGTGCCGGCCAAGGACGTGCGCCGCTTCGAGAAGGAACTCTTGGAGCAGCTCTCCATCGAGAAGGCTGATTTGCTGCGCGCCCTGCGCGAGAAAAAAGTCATGGACGACGCGGCCAAGGCCGCGCTGACCGCGGCCGTGGCGGAGTTCAAGGCGAGCTTCCTGGCCGCCGGAGCCAAAGCGTGAGAATAGCGCTCTTGGCGGCGATTTGCGCCTTGGCGCCCGTGGCGGCGCGGGCGCAGGATTTGCCGCCGTCCCACATCCTGAACCTCAACTGCCTCGAAGCCCTGGCCGCCGTGGGCGAGCCCGAGCTCTCCGGCATCTTCTCCTACGTGCCCGACGCCGACACCGCCGCGGCCTTCGCCGATCTGGTGGTGCACCAGCGCTCGGCGCTGCGCAAGTTCATGGACAAGGACGAGGCCGACGTGAAGGCGGTGGGCGGCGTCTCGCAGTGGGACCACAGCGTGGCGGCCTACGCGCTCTCGATTTACGCCCTGCCCGCCGCGGCGGCCACGGTGGAGAAGCCCGCCGCTTCGGACTTGAAGCGCCTCAACGCGCTCGCGGCCGCGCCGGCGCTGAGCCTCCAGGAAATGACCTCGCGGAGAAACGCCCAGCGATGAAATCCCGGGTTTTGGTGACCGGCGCCGCGGGCTTTGTTGGCTCGAACGTCTGCAAGGCGCTCGCCCGCCAGGGCCGCGCCGTGATCGGCCTGGACGATTTTTCCGCCGGCAACTTCAAGAACCTGGCCGGCTTCTCCGGCGATTTTGTCGCCGCGGACGTCTTTGACGCCGCCGCCTGGGGCCCGCGCGCAGGCCCCGTTGACGCGGTTTTCCACCAAGCCGCCATCACCGACACCACGGTCATGGACCAGGCCAAGATGATGCGCGTCAACGCCGAAGCGTTCTTCAACCTCTTGGAGTGGGCCGCCCAAAACAAGGTCAAGACCGTGGTCTACGCCTCCTCGGCCGGGGTCTACGGCGATACGCCCGTGCCCATGCGCGAAACGGCCGCGCACAGGCCCTTGAACATTTACGCCTTCTCCAAGGCCGTCATGGAGAACATCGCGGCGGATTTCCCGCGCCGCCACCCCAAGAGCAAGATGAACATCGTGGGCCTGCGCTACTTCAACGTCTTCGGGCCCGGCGAGAGCTTCAAGGCCAAGGCGGCGAGCATGATTTGGCAGCTCTATGGGCAGATGAAGGCCGGCAAGCGCCCGCGGGTCTTCGAGTTCGGCGATCAGTACCGCGATTTTATCTACGTCAAGGACGTGGTCGCGGCCAACGTGCTGGCCGAAAAGGCCAAGAGCGGCGCCTACAACGTCTGCACCGGCCGCAAGACCACCTTCAACGAAATCATCGCGGCCCTAAACGCCGTGCTGGGCGCCAACTTGGAGCCCGACTATTTCAAGAACCCCTATTCCTTTTATCAGAACGAGACCCTGGGCGATCCGGCCCTGGCGGCCAAGGCCCTGGGGTTCAAGGCCAAATTCACGGCGGAGGCCGCCATCCGGGACTACCTGCAAGGCCCGGCCGTGCCGGCGGGAGTCTAGATGCCAAGGGTCGAGGCCTAGCATGGCGTCCTTGCGCGAAATCCGCCGCAAAATAAAATCGGTCAAGTCCACCGAGCAGATCACCCGCGCCATGAAGATGGTGGCCGCGGCCCGCATGCGCCGCGCGCAGTCCTCCATTCTCTCGGCCCGGCCCTTTGCCCGCGGCATGGAGGACTTGGCCTGGACCCTGTCGGGCGCCGCGGACGGCGCGCTCCAGCCGCATCCCTTTTTCCGCAAGCCCGCCGCGGGCGCGCCGCTTTTGATTTTGGTCACCGCGGACAAGGGCCTGTGCGGCTCGTTCAACTCGAATTTGTTCAAGGCGGCTCTGGAATGGCTGCGCCAGCGCCAAGGCAAGGCGCGCGTCGTGGTCGCGGGCAAGAAGGGGCGCGATTTCCTGCACCGCCTGCGCGGCCAAGACGTCGAGGTGACCGCGGAATTGGCCGGCATCTTCCCCAAGGTGCATTTTTCCCACGCGGAAATTCTGGGCGACGCGGTCATTTCGGACTTCGAGGGCGGGCGCGCCAGCGAGGCGTGCGTGCTCTACAACGAGTTCAAGTCCGTGGCCCAGCAGAAGCTTTCCTTAAAGACCCTCTTGCCCATCGCGCCCGGCCCGGATTTCACCGGCGGCCGCTCCTCCGAGCGCCAGTTCGAGCCCGGCCGCGAACGGCTTTTGGACGCGCTTCTGCGGCGCTTCGTGAAGGCCGAGATTTACCGCGTCTTGCTGGAAAGCCAGGCCGCGGAGCTGGCCGCGCGCATGAACGCGATGGACGCGGCGGCCAAGAACGCCGCCGAGCTCAAGGCCGATTTGAATTTGGACTTAAACCGCCAGAGGCAAGCTCTCATCACCAAGGAAATCGCCGAGCTGGTCGGCGGCGCGGAGGCCCTGGCATCATGACGAAAAAGAAGGCGGCGGAAAAGCGCCGGCACGAGCGCTTCCCCATGGGCCTGTCCCTGGGCGTGGTGACCAAGGGCGAGGGCGTGCGCCGCTGCCTGGGCGTCATCGCCGATCTCTCCATGGGCGGCATGGCCTTTGAGTCGGACGCGATTCTTGAGGAAGGCTCGTCCTTGTATTTAAGGGTCAACATTCCGCTGGAGCTGCGCGGCGAGGTGCGTCGCGTCAAGCCCGGCGCGCGCGCCGGGCTGCACCGCTACGGGGTGCGCTTCCACCGCATGGGGTTCTCGTCGCCGGATTCGGCCAAGCCGCAAAAATTCATCGCCGCGAGCTTTCACAAGCCGCGCGCGTAACGCATAGGAGCAGCGCATGAACACCGGAAAAATCGTCCAGGTCATCGGCCCCGTTTTAGACGTGGAATTTCCCTCGGGCAAGCTGCCCGCCATCACCAACGCCCTTAAAATCAGGACGCCGCATTCCGAGAACGGCTCGGGCGCGGCCGAGCTCGTGGTCGAGACCGCGTCGCACCTGGGCGACAACACGGTGCGCGCCGTGGCCATGGGCCCGACCGAGGGCTTGACCCGCGGCATGACGGTCGAGGACACCGGCGCCCCCATCACCGTGCCGGTGGGCGCCGCCTGCCTGGGCCGCCTGATGGACGTCTTGGGCGCGCCCAAGGACGGGCGCGGCGCCATCGCGGCCAAGGACAAGCTCCCCATCCACCGCGCGCCGCCGCCGCTGGTCGACCAAGTGACCACGCCGCAGATTTTCGAGACCGGCATCAAGGTCGTGGATCTCTTGGAGCCCTACATGAAGGGCGGCAAGGTCGGCCTCTTCGGCGGCGCCGGCGTCGGCAAGACCGTCATCATTATGGAGCTCATCAACAACGTGGCCAAGCAGCACGGCGGCGTCTCGGTGTTCGGCGGCGTGGGCGAGCGCTCGCGCGAGGGCAACGATTTGTGGCACGAAATGCAGGAGGCCAAGCTCTCGGACGGCAGCCCGGTCTTGTCCAAGGCCGTCCTGGTCTACGGGCAGATGAACGAGCCGCCGGGCGCGCGCGCCCGCGTGGGTTTGACCGCCTTGACCCAGGCCGAGCACTTCCGCGACAAGGAAGGCCAGGACGTGCTCTTGTTCATCGACAACGTGTTCCGCTACGTGCTGGCCGGGGCCGAGGTCTCGGCGCTTTTGGGCCGCATGCCCTCGGCCGTGGGCTACCAGCCGACGCTTCTGACCGAGGTGGCCGACCTGCAGGAGCGCATTACGTCCACCAAGGACGGCTCTATCACCTCCATTCAAGCCGTCTACGTCCCGGCCGACGACTTGACCGACCCCGGCGTGGCCACCACCTTCACCCACTTGGACGCCCGGACCGTGCTCTCGCGTCAAATCGCGGAGCTGGGCATCTATCCGGCCGTGGACCCGCTCGATTCCACCTCGCGCATTTTGGATCCCAAGGTCGTGGGCGAGGAGCACTACGCCGTGGCCGGCGCGGTGCAGAAGATATTGCAGCGCTACAAGGACCTGCAGGACATCATCGCGATTCTGGGCATCGACGAGCTTTCCGATGAGGACAAGCTGCTGGTCGCGCGTGCGCGTAAAATCCAGAAGTTCCTGTCCCAGCCCTTCTTCGTGGCCCAGCAGTTCACCGGCATGCCCGGCAAGTACGTGGCCTTGAAGGACACCATCCGGGGATTCAAGGAGCTCTTGGAGGGCAAGCACGACGCCCTGCCGGAGCAGGCCTTCTACATGGTGGGCTCGATTGAAGAGGCCGCGGCCAAGGCCGAGAGCTTGAGGGCCGAGGCGTAGAGAGAGGCGAGCATGCCCAAGACCATCGCGGTTGAAATCATCTCGCCCGAGCGCCAGGTCTCCAAGACCAGCGCCGAGGCCGTGGTGGTCCCGGCTTGGGACGGGGAGATGGGGATTTTGCCCGGGCACGAGCCCTACCTGGCGCAGCTGCGCGCCGGCGAGGTGCGCCTGCGCAACGGCGGCGGCGCGGATCTTTTCGCGGTCGCGGGCGGCTTCGTGGAGGTCTCGCCCGAGCGCGTGCGGCTCTTCGTGGAGACCGCGGAGCTGGCCGAGGAAATCGATTTGGAAAAGGCGCGTCAGGCGGCGGAGAAGGCCAAGGCCGAGATGTCCCGTAAGGACATCGACCCCGCGGCGCTGGCCGGGGCCGAGGGCGCCATGCGCTGGGCCATGGCCCAGGTCAAGGTCGCGCGCCGCCACCGCCACTCGCACGGGCGGCCCGCGGGGATAAATGGAGGAACAAAATGAACGCAAAGACCTTCCGTCCCCTTCTTTTCCTTCCGTTCCTTCCTGTCCTTCTGTTCCTTTCCGCCGCCGCGAAGCCCGCCGCGCCGCGCACCGACTGGCTTGATCTCTACGGCTTGTCCCCTTATAAGGAGCAATGGACCGCGACCGTGCGGGTGCAGTATCTAAAGACCGCGCTGCCCAAGGTGCTCGCGGCCTTCACCGCGCAGGACGCCGCGCTCTCCCAGCCGCTGGAAAATTTCGCGTCAAGCAAAATCGCCCAGACCCAGCAGCTCTCCTACCGGCTCTCGCGCGAGCAGGCGCAAGGCGCCCTGGACGCCTTGAAGAAGGACGGCTTTCTGGTCCTGGGCCTGCGCCGCATTCCCGCGCCCAGCGGCGCGCCGCTGCCCGAAATAGACGCGAAGATTAAGGCGCTCACGTCCGAGCGCGCCGCGCACCGCGCCGCCCTGGCCCAGATGCCCGCCGTCGCCGCTCTGGTCGACCAGATGCTGGGCCGCCTGGTCATGGTCAAGGAAGTCCAGGAGCGCGCCCAGGCCGTGGTGATTTTGGACCTAACGCTCTCCGGCAAGAGCTAGGGCCCGCGCCGGCCGGCCGCGCCCTTCCGAACTCGACCGCCGCGCCATCGCGCGGAGAATCCGCTCGGGCCGGCCCAAGTCGCTCCATTCGACGGGCGCCATCGGCTGCACCAGCACGCGCCCGGGCAGCTTCTGCAGGACGTCCTTCGAAAAGTTGAAGGACCCCATGCCGCGATAGGCGGCGACAAGCGCGCTCCGCTCGCGAGGCGAGCCGACGGCGTCCAAAATCGAATCAAAACGCGTCATGAGGTCCGGCAGGCAGCGGCGCCCCATCTCCCAGAGCGTGCGCGCCTTGGCCGCCATGATCATGGTGTTCCAGAGGCAGTTCCTGCCGAACAAGTCCGCGGCCTCGGGCGCGCCGGGCTTTTCCACGAAGCGCGCCACGCGCATGGCGCCGCCGCCCGTGGTCCAGGCGCGCACGGGCTCAATCCAGCCGTAGTCCTGCTCGGGCCCGTCCGGGGCCGAGCCCAGCAAGACCAGGTCCTCCGTCCAGCGCTCGCAGAGCTCCGCGGCGCGCTCCACCGCCTCGGTAAAGCGCTCCGGGGGCGCGATGTAATGATCCGAGTGGCCGCGGCCGATGACGGTGACCAGGCGCGCCTCGTCGACAAGCGCCCCCGCGCGCGAAAGCGTCTCTTCCAATAGGGTTTGTCCGCCGGCCAAGGAGCAGTACTGCTTGGGCCGGTCATCGCCGAAGGCTTCGCGCACGAAGGGCCGCAGGCGCTCGCCCTCGCCGCCGGAGAGCACAATGGCCCAGCGCCCCGGCATCCGCGCCCCGTCTTTTCTTTCGTTCATGGCCGCCTCTGGTTTGCCCGCGCCGGACATCCGAGGCGGTCGCAACACAGCGGCCGCCCCGGATGCGCCGGACTTTTAGGCGACCGCGTGCGTCTTGGCGGCCATCTTGGCCAAGACCGTCTGCGCCTTGTCAACGGGCTGCGCGGACAGGATCAGCCGCGCGCTCTCGTCCCCGGCGGTCGTGCCGTAGAGACTCACCAGGCCGACGGCCTCGTCGATCAAATGCCTCAGCAGCCGGTTGATTTCCCCGGGCTTGTTGGGCAGTTTCAGCTCGAAAACCTGCTTTTCGAACACCATATAGCCCGCCCCCAGCAGGAGCCGGCGCACCGCGGCGCCCTCTTTTTCCGGCAGGAAGCGGACCACGGCCTCGTCGCCGTGGGTCTCGGCCATGATGCCCGAGATGTTGATGTGCTCTTCTTCCAGGATTTGCGTCAACCGGGCGATTTCCCCGGGCTTGTTTTGCAGCGGGACGGTGAACTGCGTGGTTTTTTGCGTCAGCATAAGGCCTCCTTTGCGTCGCGTTATTTGGGCCTCCAGGGCGTCGCCCGGAAGCCCGAGGCTATTCTAGAGATCGCCCCGCAAGGAAGCCATGGAGGAAAAGCAAATTTATTGTTTGCGTTCTGTGACGGTCTAGGAGAGAAACTTGTAGCCGCTTTTGGAGACGGTGGCGACGCGCCGGCCCTCGGCGCCCAGCTTGCGCCGCAGCCGCGCGACGTGTTGGTCCACGGTGCGCGTGTCGATGAGAGCGGAGGCGCCGTCGTAGCCCCAGACCCGCTCCAGGATGAGCTCGCGCGAGAGCACCTTGCCCCGGGCCTCGATGAGGATCTTGAGGAGCGCCATCTCCTTGGGGGTGAGCGCGGCGCGGCGGCCGGCGACGCGCACCTCGCAGCGGGAAAAATCCGCGGCCAGCGCCCCGGCGGAAAAAGAGCCCGCCTCGCCGTCGGGTTCGATCCGCGTGCGGCGCCGGATGGCCAAGATGCGGGCGATGAGCTCCTCCACCGAAAAGGGCTTGACGATGTAGTCGTCCGCGCCCAGGCGGATGCCCAGGATGCGGTCGACCTCCTTGGCCTTGGCGCTCAAGAGGATGACCGGGACCCGGCTTTCCAGGCGGATGCGGCGCAGGACCTCCAGGCCGTCCATCGTGGGCATCATGACGTCCAGGATGACGAAATCGGGCTTGGCCTTATAGAACAGGTCCAGCGCGGCCTCGCCGTTGCCCGCGTCGACGACGCGGTAGCCCTGCTCCTCGAGGTCCGCCTTGAGGATGAGGCGCAGGTCCTCTTCGTCATCGACGAGCAGAATCTTCGGCGCGGATTTGGCCGGTCTCATCGCGGAATTTTATCATAGCATACCCGCCGGGGCCTCTGGCCCGCCCGCCAAGTCGAGCCGCGGGGCTTGAAATCGGTGCCGCCCCTTCGACTCCCGTGGGGCCACGTCCAAAAAGAGCCGGGCGGCAAGTTCCGCTCTGGCTATACGCCTGGCTATGATTTAGCTATAGCCGGGCTATACGGGGGGCGTATAGCTAAATCCATAGCCAAGGGAAATGCCGTTGGGCCTGGAAACGCGGGAAAAAGGCCTTCCTTTACAAGGCCGCCAGCCGCGACCGAGCGCCTTGACGCATCCAACCGGGCCTGTTAAACGAAGCCGCCGCGCCGCGTCTGCGGCGCCCTGTCGGAAAAGGAGTGGGTCACCTACGCCCCGGTGCGCGATGCTGTGATGCGGAATATCCGTTCCGCCGGGGATGAAATTTTGATAGGATGCCCGAGTCTGCCGGCCCGCAAGGGAGGTCTATTGTGCCGAATTACCCGATGGATTTCAACGTCGCGTTGGATTGGACCGCGGCCAGCGGCAAAAATGTGCTCTCGGCGCCTCCGCGCCCGGAGATCGTCGCTGGCGCTCCCCCCGGATTCGGCGGGACCGACCAAGTCTGGAGCCCGGAACATCTCCTTTTGTCCTCGGTCAGCCTTTGCTTGATGCTGACCTTCGAGGCGCTCGCAGAACGGGCGAAGCTCAAAATCGACGGCTATCGCTGCCAGGCTGCGGGCACCGTCGACAAGGAGGCCGGCCCCGCCGCCTTCTCGAAGATCAAATTGCGCGTGGATCTGCGAGGTCCCGACCGCGACCGAGCCGAGCCTACGCTCCAGACGGCGAAAAAATTCTGTCTGATATCGAACAGCCTGAAGGCGGCTGTGACAGTTGAGGCTGTGCCTTCGCTAGGTTAGCAGGCCTGGAAGGCCGTGTCACGCAAAGGAATTGGCGCGGGCCGCCGGCGTCGCTCCGCTTCGAAGCCGTTTGGCGGGTGACGGCCGCGGGCGGTGGGCCCCGCGACGCCAGGACCCGCCAAGCACTTAGCCTTCCGCGGCCTCGTCGCGCAGGCTGGTCAGGATGAACTGGTAGACGGCGTCGTTCTTGCCCGCGTATAAGGAGAACATGGTCTTGTCGCCCAGCAAATACGTCTCCACGTGCGAAAACGGGGCCTGGAAATCGACTTGGATGCCGCGCAGCGTGCCCACCTGGATGTTCTTGACCGTGAACTGGTTGTCCTGCCCTTTGAGGCGCGCCATGACCACGGCGGCGAGTTCATCGGCGCCGTCCAACTCCCCGGCCCATGGGTTGGGCTGGGCGTCCAAGCGCACGATGCCCATCTGGCCGTAGAGCCCGGTGTCGATGAAGTCCGCGCGCTGCGTGCCGGTCTTGGCGAAATAGACCCGCTCGTCGGTCTTCCGCGGATCGGTGAACTCCGAAGCGCAGCCGTAGCCGGGCGGCAGGCTGACCACGTAGCCGTAGTGCCCCAGAAACGCGGACTGCGCCCGGCCGATGGCGGTCGCGGGCTCGTCCGTCGCCGCCGGCGGGGACGACGGCCCGGAGGACTGCTGGAAAATCATCAGGCCCGCGCCCAAGCACAAGAGCGCGCCCGAGGCCATGAACAGCAGCTTGCGGTTGCGGCTCAGGCGCTTTTTGGATTTTGGAGGCGGCGGCGCCAAGGCGGCCTTCAAGGAATCGTCGAAATCCACGTCTGAGACGCCCTCGTCCGCGAGCCGGCGACGCAACTCCATGGGCGGGTAGAGATTGATGTTTTCCTTGAGGTAATCGACGATTTCGGGGCGGACCATGGACCCGTTTTTTATAGCTTAATCGCCCCGGCGGGTCAATGCGGGCGCATTCTTTATATCATGGAGGCGGAAATCGGGATATATGGACAAGCTCAAGGGCGCGGCGCAGGCGCTGATGCGCGATCATGTTTTCTGCATTCTTCCATGGACCCATCTGCACGTGCGGACCGACGGCGAAGTGCATCCCTGCTGCGCGTGGAGGGGGCCGCCGCTGGGGAGCCTTCGCTCGGCGCCGCCCGCGGAGGCGTGGAATTCGCCGCGCATGAAGGCCTTGCGTGCGGACATGCTGGCCGGGATTCCGACGGAGGGCTGTTTTGGCTGCTATGCGCTCGAGCGCGTCAAGCATGCGAGCATGCGGCAGGAGAGAAACCAATCCTTGGCCGGTTATAAAGATCGGGTCAAGCTGACCGCGCCGGACGGCGGGCTGCCCGCGCTTTCCCTGCCTTTTTTGGACATCCGTTTTTCCAACATCTGCAATCTCCGGTGCAGAACGTGCGGGCCGAGGCAGAGCAGCGCCTGGGCGGACGACGCGCGGAAGCTGGGGGGGGATGCCCGCCGACCCCGCGGTGCGCAGGGCCTACGAGGACTGGGACGTCCTCCTGCGGCAATTGGAGCCGCTCTTGGAGGAGGGCCTGGAGGAGATTGTTTTCGCCGGCGGCGAGGCCCTGGTCATGGACGAGCACTACCGCGTCCTTGATTTTCTTCTCCAAAACGGGCTTTGCGGCGTCCGGCTGCACTACATCACGAATTTTTCCACGCTCCATTTCAAAGGAAGGGATGTCCTCGATGCGTGGTCCCGCTTCAAGAGCGTGAAGGTCGCCGCCAGCCTGGACGGCTCCGGCCGCCGCGGCGAGTACCTAAGAAAGGGCTTGAATTGGGACGCCGTCGTCTCCAACCGCGAGGAGATGCTCAAGCGCTGCCCCGGAATTGAATTCAACGTTTCAACCACGCTGAGCGCCTTCAACGCGCTGCACCTGCCCGACTTCCACCGGGAGTGGACGCGGAGGGGCTATATCGGGCGGAACGATTTCGTCATCAACCTGCTGCTTGATCCGGAGGAGCAATGCGCCCAGGTTTTGCCGCCGGCCATGAAGCGGCGCGTGGTCGCGGCCTACCGGCGGCACCGGGCGGCGTTCGCCCGCTCCGGGCGCGCGGCCCAAGAGTTCGCGGCCGCGGAGCGGTTCATGGAAGCCCGGGACGAGAGCCGCCTCCTGCCGCGCTTCGTCGAGAGCACGCGAAGGCTCGATGCCTTGCGCGGGGAAAACTGCCCGGAGGTTTTTCCCGAGCTCGCCGCGCTGTTCGATTGACGCCGCTTTTTTGTTGACTTTCCCCGCCTGAAAGTGGTGTAATGGGCGATATGGCGGGAACAGCGACGACGGCCAAGAAGAAAACCATGCGGCACGCCTCGGCGCAGAAGGCCGCCCGCCAGGCCGAGACCCGCCGCCTGCGCAACCGCTCGAACAAGCGCGCCGTGCGCGAGGCTGTGCGCGAAGCGCTCTCCGCGGCCGCGGCCAAGGGCGCTTCGGACGCGCAGACCCAGACGCTTTTGCGCGGCGCCTCCGCTCTCTTGGACAAGGCCGCCCGCCGTGGCGTCATCCACTGGAAGGCCGCCGCCCGCCGCAAGTCCCGGCTGCTGGCCCGATTAAAGGCGCCGGCTCCCGCCGCGACGCCGGCCGCCAAGACGCAAGCCGCTCCCGCCAAGTAGCCCCGTTTTTTCCGTCCAGCAAGCCGCTTCGAGGCCGGATTATTTTTTGACGGTCCGGCAGAGCCGCGCGGCCGCGGCCTCGACCTCGGCCCGGGCGTCGAGCCAGGATTGGGATTTCAGGGCGCGCTCGGTGCGGAGGCAAATGAGCAGGTCGGCGCGCAGGCGTCTTTCGCCCAGCCGCGCGGACAGGCGCAGAAAATCGCGGTCCCAATAGGGGTGCAGGCGCAGGGCCCGCGCGATGTCCGCCGCGGGACGCCCCGCGTCCGTCAAAATTCGGGCGCGCAGCTGCTTTTGCACGGCCGCCGACATCTGCGCCATGGCGCGAAAGGCCTGGTCCTGCGGCGTGCCGTCCGCCAAAAAGCGCCGCAGGTGCGCGAGCACGGGCCCGGCTTGGCGCTCTTGGATGAGGCGCGAGAGCGCGAACGGATCGGCGGCCTTGCGGTAGCCCAGGCAGAGCAGGGCATCCTCTTCCGTGATCTCGGCCTTGCCGGCGCAAAAAAGCAAAAGTTTCTCCAGTTCCTGCGCGAGCGCGGTCCAGCCCGTGCCGGCCTCGCGCACCAAAAGCTCGGCCACGCTTTCGGACAGCGTCTTGCCGGATTTTTTGGCCGCGGCGACCAGCCGGGCCTGGGCGGCCTCGCCCTTCAAGGGGCCAAAGACCGCGACCACGCCCGCGGACCGGGCCGCCTGGGCCAGCGCGTCCTTGGCGTCGGGCTTGCGCTCGTCGGAGATCAAAAGCAGCGTTGTCTGCGGCGCGGGGTTCTTCAAGTACTCGGCCAAGGCTTTTTTAAGCGCCGCGGGAAAGGCCGGGGCCTTGACCGTGACCAGGCGGCGCGCCGAGAACACGGGCAAGGTGTCCAGTTCGGCCAGGATGTCGGGGGTCTTTTCGTCGAGGTCGTCCGAAAAAACGCGCGTGTTGAACTCGTCGCAGGCCAGGGCCTTCTCGACGAGCCGCCGGGCAGTCTCCTTGTCCGCGGCCTCCTCGCCCAAAAGATAGTAGACGCCGCGCGCGCCGGCCTTCAAGTCCTTGGCCAGGTCCGCGCCGGAAAGCTCCATGGCGTCTAGTAGGTCGGCGTGGTCGCCGGCGTCAGGGGCACGGCGCCGGGGTTGACGCTGGGCGTGGTCGAGGGGGCGTTGGGCGAAATCTGGCGCTGGGTCGCGCCGGTGATGGAGCCAAATCCCTGGATGACGCGGGTCACCACGTCGTTGGCCAGGCGCGGCCAGATTTCCTCGCGCGCCTGTTCCTCGGTCAAGCCGCCGGGGCGCGTGTCCGCGTTGAAGACCAGGTCCTCCTCGATGTTGGGCTGGTCCCAGAGCGCGGTGTTGGTCTTGACAGCGATGAACTGCAGGTCCGCGATGACGGTGAGCTTGTAGGCCGTGGGCACCAAATTGGCGTCGTACTGGATGGGGATTAAAAGGTAGCGCGTGACGGTCAAATAGACCGCGCCGTTGGCCTCGGCCTCGGGCACGATGGGGTATTGGCCGTTGCTCAAGAAAGCGTCGCGCACGGCGATGTAGAGCTTGTCCTCCAGGCCGAACTGCTGGGTCTTGTTGACGATGGGCCGGATGGCGATTTTAGTGACGTTGCTGGGCAGAATCTGCGGCGCCGGGGTGTAGGTCACGTCTCCTTCCGAGCCGCAGGCGGCGCAGAGCGCCGCGGCCAGGACCAGCAAAAGCGGCCGAAATTTTTTCATCTTAAACCCCCGGGTTTCCGTCATTTAACGATCAGGCTCACCAGACGATTGGGCACGACCACGGCCTTGACCACGGTCTTGCCCGAGACGGCGGTCCGGATTTTCTCAAGGGCCAGCGCGGCCTCGCGCACGTCTTTCTCGCCCGCGTCGCGGCCGAACTCGAAGCTGGCCCGCACCTTGCCGTTGACCTGCACGGCGTACTCGACTCTCTCCGCGGCCAAAAGCGCCTCGTCCCACGCGGGCCAGGATTCCTGCGCCAGGCAGCGCTCGCGGCCGAGCTTCTCCCAAAGCTCCTCGCTCAGGTGCGGCGCGAAGGGATGCAGCAGAATCAAGAGCGCCTCCAGGTCGGCGCGCGCGGGCGCGCCCTGTTTCTGGATTTCGTTGGCGTAGATCATGAGCGCGGAAATCGCGGTGTTGAAGCCGAAGGACTCGATGTCCTCGGCGACCTTCTTGACGGTCTTGTGCCGCAGGGGAACCAGGCCCGCGCCGTTCTCGGACAAGGTCTTGTTCTCCAGCGCGTCCCAGACCAAAGCCCAGACCTTGCGCAGAAAGCGCGAGACGCCCTCGATGCTGCGCGTGTCCCAGGGCTTGGACTGCTCGAAGGGGCCCATGAACATCTCGTAGAGCCGAAAGGCGTCGGCGCCGTAGTCCGCGATGACTTGGTCGGGGTTGACCACGTTTTTCTTGGACTTGGACATCTTCTCGATTTGGGAATCCAATTTCTCGCCGGTCGCGGACAAGGCCGGGCCGCCGTCCTCGGCATAGCCGACCTCGCCGTGGGAGTGGTAGACGCCGCGCGCGTCGCGGAAGGAAAACGACAAAATCATGCCCTGGTGCCGGAGCTTTTGGAAAGGCTCGGGCGTGGTGACCGCGCCCAAGTCGTAGAGCGCCTTGTGCCAGAAGCGGGCGTAGAGCAGATGGAGCACCGCGTGCTCGGCGCCGCCCACGTAGAGATCCACCGGCATCCAGGCCTTTTCCACCTCGGGCGCCCAGGCCAGCGCGGCGTTCCGCGGGTCCAGGTAGCGCAGGTAGTACCAGCATGAGCCCGCCCACTGCGGCATGGTGTTGGTCTCGCGGCGCGCGGGCCCGCCGCAGGTCGGGCAGGGGACGTTGACCCAGGAGTCCACCGCGGCCAGCGGGGACTCGCCGGTGCCGGCGGGCTTGTAGTCCTTGACGTCGGGCAACAGCACGGGCAAATCTTTTTCCGGCACGGGCACCAGGCCGTCTTTGGGGCAGTGGATGACCGGGATGGGCTCGCCCCAGTAGCGCTGGCGCGAAAAAATCCAGTCGCGCAGCCGGTAGTGGATCGCGCGGCGGCCGAGCTTGTTCTCCTCCAGGTGCGCAATCATCTTTTGCTTGGCCGTCGGCGTTTCCAGGCCCTCGATGACGGGGGAGTCGACCGCCACGCCGTCCTCGATGAACGCCCCGTCCCCGGAATGAAGGCCGTCCTTGGGTTGGACGACCCAGGGCGCGGCCAAGTGGTATTTTTTGGCGAAGTCCCAATCGCGCTCGTCGTGCGCGGGCACGGCCATGACCGCGCCCGAGCCGTAGCTGGGCAGCACGTAGTCCGCCAGCCACACCGGGATCTTGGCGTTGGTCAGCGGGTGAAAGGCGTAAATCCCGGTGAAGACCCCGGTTTTTTCCTTGGCCAGATCGGTGCGCTCCAAATCGGTCTTGTTCTTGGCCGCGGCGATATACGCCGCCGCCGCGGCCTTGTTCTGCGGGGGCAGCTTGAGTTCGGAGACCAGCGGGTGCTCCGGGGCCAGCGCCAGGTAGGTGGCGCCGTAAAGGGTGTCGGGGCGCGTGGTAAACACCGTGACCGTGCCGCCCGATTCCAAGTTGAAGTCTACCTCGGCGCCCTCGGAGCGGCCGATCCAATGGCGCTGCATGGCCAGGGTCGAGGCCGGCCAGTCCAGGCCCGCCAAGTCCTTTTCCAGCCGGTCGGCGTAGGCGGTGATGCGCAGCACCCACTGCCGGAGGCTTTTTTTCTCGACCGCCGAGCCGCAGCGCTCGCACTTGCCGCCAAAGACCTCCTCGTTGGCCAGGCCGGTCTGGCACGACGGGCACCAGTTGATGGGCGCGGTGCTCTCGTAGGCCAGGCCTTTTTGCAGCAGGCGCAGGAAAATCCACTGCGTGCACTTGTAGTACTCGGGGTCGGTGGTGTTGATTTCCCGGCTCCAGTCGTAGGAGAATCCCAGGGCCTTTATTTGGCGCTTGAAATTGGCGACGTTCTTGCGCGTGACGTCGGCCGGGTGCGTGCCGGTCGCGATGGCGAAGTTCTCGGCCGGCAGCCCGAAGGCGTCCCAGCCCATGGGGTGGAGCACGTCAAATCCCCGCATGCGCTTGTAGCGGCAGACGATGTCCGTGGCGGTGTAGCCCTCGGGATGCCCCACGTGCAGTCCGTCGGCCGACGGATAGGGGAACATGTCCAGGCAGTAGAACTTCTTGCCCGCTCGCGGCACGCGCGGCGCCTTGAAGAGTCCCGCGTCCTCCCAGCGCTTCTGCCATTTGGCGGCGATGTCCGCCCAGGGGATGCGCTCCGGCTTCATAGAGAGGAAATTATAGCTATAATCGAGCCGTGCCCCAATCAAGCCTGGAGATTTTAGACCAGGACGGCGTGCGCGTCCTGCGCCTAAACCGCCCGCCTTCCAACGCCCTGAGCCGCGAACTGCTCGCCGCCGTCAAGGACGCCGCCTTGGCCGCGGGGCAGGACGCCGCGGTGCGCGGCGTGGTGCTGGAGTCGGCCATCCCCAAGTATTTCTCCTCAGGATTGGACGTGGTGGAGTTCGTCCCGGGCGACGCCCGTGCGCAGCAGGATTTTTTCTCGGCCATGGTCGCGGCGCACCGCGCTTTGGCGGACTGCCCCAAGCCCGTGGTCGCGGCCGTCCGCGGCGCGGCGCTCTTAGGCGGCTTTATTTTGACGCTGGCCTGCGATTTCCGCTTTTTGTCCGCGGAGCGCGGCCGCGTGTCCTTGGCCGAGCTGCGCCTGGGCATTTCCCCGACCACGCCCATTTTGCGCCAGGTGGACGCCCTGTCCGCGGCGCCGGGCCTTATCAAGGAAATGATTTTAAAGGCCAAGACCTTGGACGCCGCGGAGGCCTTGGCGGCCGGGTTGGCGGACAAGATTTTTCCGGACGAAGGCTTTGACGCCGCGGTCCTGAAGGAAACCAGGATGCTGGCCGGCGCCGCGCCCAAGGCCTACGCCGCCATCAAGCGCGCGCGCCGCGCCTTGGTCATGGGCCAAGACGAGGGCGCCGTCTGGGAGCAGGGCCGCCGGGAGTTGATCGAAATCCTGGCCGGCGCGGAAGCGCAGGAGGGAATTTCGTCCCTGCGCGAGAAACGGAGGCCCCGGTGGCCCTAGGGCCCTCGCCGTTTCGCCCCGATTTGCTCAAGGGAAAAACCGCGGTGGTCACCGGCGGCGGCACGGGCATCGGCCGGGCCGTGGCCGAGGACTTGCTGCGCCACGGCGCGCGCGTGGTCATCGCCTCGCGCAACTTGGAGCGGCTTGAAGAGACCGCGCGCGATCTCTCGGCCTTGGGCGAGATTTCGGCCTTGGCCTGCGACATCTCTGACGCGGCCCAGGTCAAAGCTCTGGCCGAGGGCGCGGCGCACAAGCTCGGGCGGGTGGACCTGCTGGTCAACAACGCCGCGGCCAATTTCATCCGGCCCTCCGAGGCCCTGACCTCGGTGCGCTGGCGCAAAATCATCGACATCGTCTTGAGCGGCACTTTTTACTGCACCCTGGAGTTCGGCCGGCGCATGCTCGAGCAAGGCTCGGGCCGCGTGGTGAGCCTGGTGGCGGCCTACGCCTGGACCGGCGCGCCGGGGCTCTTGCCCTCGGCCGCGGCCAAGGCCGGCGTGGTGGCCATGACCCGCACCTTGGGCGCGGAATGGTCCAAGCGCGGGGTGCTGGTCAACGCCATCGCGCCCGGGCCCATTGACGTGCCGCAGACCCGGGAGCACCTCTGGCCCACTCCCGAGATGCAGGAAAAAGTTCTCTCCAGCATTCCGCTGGGCCGCTTCGGGACGGAGCAAGACGTTTCGTCCTTGGTTTTGTTCCTGGCTTCCGAGCTGGGCCGCAACGTCGCGGGCGAGGTGATGGTCACCGACGGCGGCCAAAGCCTGGGCCGCGGCGCCTTGGACATGCTCGCCGAGCTGCGCGCGGTCCGCGCCAAGCCCAAGACGTCCTAAGCCGCCGTCACGCGCCTGTCACGCGGATTTTGCCCCGCGGCTATGGGCTTGGGCGCCCGCGTTGGCGTATCCTATCTTTAGACATGACGCAGCCCGCAAATCGGAGGAACATTCGGATGACAAAGAAACTCGGCATTCAAATTTTCGCGGTCCTGGCGCTTTTGCCCGCGGCCGCCTCGGCGCAGGAACTCCCCTCGATGACCCAGGTCCTGGCGGGCTTGAAAGCGTCGCGCGCCCACGTTCTCGCGGCCCCGGCGCCCCACGCGGTGGCGGCCAAGGTTTCCGCAATTTCCGCTCCCGCGCCAGCGCTCGACATCGAGGCGATGGCCCAGGCCGCCCAGGAAGTTTCGGTGGTGGGCGGCCATCCCCAGGGCGCGCTTAGCTGGAAAGTGAAAAACGGCCGCCTGGGCGCGGTGTTCACCGACAGCCAGGGAGATTCCATCCCCTTCACCTTTTCCCCCGATGTGAGCGTTGAAAACGGCCGCATCCTTTATAGAGGCTCGGTGACGCTGGGCACCGTCGTCTCCGGCCGGCCCGTCCTGGCGCCCGGCTACTCCTTGGACTACTACTACGGCGGCACCATCGACGCGGGCACCGGCGCGGACACGGCTTTCGTGCACGTGCATATCACGGCCCCGGCTTTGGCCGGCGCTCCGGACAAAATTTACGGGACCGGCAATGTGCCCATGGTCTCCATGGTCGGCGGCGAGCCCAAGGGCGCGCAGGTCGGCCTGGTGCTTCTTAAAAACGGCCGCGTGGGCGCGATTTACCAGGACGCCGAGGGCGATTCGCTCGCCTTCACGTTCTATCCCGAGCTGACCGTGTTCAACGGGGAGATTTTCTACAAGAACATTTACCGCGTCGGCCGGGCCTACGCCGGCATGGCGGTCTTGGGCCCCGGCTACGAGCTCGACTACAGCTACGGCGGCACCATTGACGCGGGCACCGGCGCGGACCGGGCCTTCGTCGACGTCTTCATCGCGGCCGCCCAGTAAGTAGGCCGCCGTCGGCGGAACTGCCCGCGGGAGCGTGCCTAAAGTCGGCTTGACGCTCTCCCGCAAGTCTGTTACACTCACGGCAACCATGAAAAAAACCATTTTCGCCTTCTGCTGTCTTCTCGCCGCCGCCTCTCCGGCCCTCGCGGTCGAGTGGCAAAGCTTCGGACCCCGCGCCATGGGCATGGGCGGCGCGGGCGTGGCCTTGGCCCAAGGCCCCATCGCGTCTTATTGGAATCCAGCGGGCCTGGGGCAGGTGGAGAACCCGTCGGGCTTCGAGCTTCCCGTGGGCGCGCAGGCCAGCATCAACGGCCCGTTGATCCAAGGCATCAAGGATTTGAACCAGCTGAACCAAGCGTGCTCCGCCAACCCGACGACCTGCGGATTCACGAACCAAACGGACGCCCAGAACGCCATCAACAGCGCGCTCAGCAACCTCGGCGCCGGAGGCGCCAATCTGGACGGCGGCGTGGGGTTGAACCTGAAACTAGGGCGCCTTGTGCTTTTCGCCAATGACTTGTTTTATGCTGGCGAGGCGGCTACTATTGACAATATCCGTACCTCCCCGGCGCCGGGAACCAACAACATTGCTAACAACGCCTCGACCGCCTATATCAACGGCATCTCCATGACCGAAATCGGCGTGGGCTACGGGCACGAGCTTCCCTGGGTGCCTGGCCTCTCGGTCGGCGCGAACTTGAAGGCCATCGTGGGCGAGACCGGCTACGGAAGCATCCAAATTGTGAGCGGCACCAAGCCGACTTTGTCCCAGAGCAACAACACTAAGCAGAGCATCGAGCCGGGCATTGACCTGGGCGCCTTGTGGGACTTAAACGAACTGGCGCCCTTCCTGCCCTTCCGCCCGCGCGTGGGCATCGTGGCGCGCAACATCAACGCGCCGTCCTTCAAGCAGCCCGTGGCCGCGATCAACGGCGGCCTTGTGTCGAGCTCGCTGGACGTCGGCCGCCAGGTGCGCCTGGGCGCGGCGATTAGCCCCTTCCACTGGTGGAACATCGCGGCCGACGCGGACTTGACCCGAAACTACACCGTGACGGGCCTGCCCTCGCGCGAGGTGGCGCTGGGCACGGAAATCAACATCTTCAACCGCCCGTGGATCAACATCCCCTTGCGCGCGGGCTTGTCCAAGAACACGGCTCTGTCCAACTCCGGATATCAGTGGAGCCTGGGCGCGGGCTTGAACTTTCTGCACGTCATCGTGGACCTCGCAGGCACCATCAGCCAGGACCAGGTCGCGATTCAGAGCCAGGGGAAGAGCACGAAAATCCCCGAGAGCTTCGGCGGCATGATCCAGCTTTCCGTGCTCTTCGGCGGCGCGCCGGCCAAGGCGAAGAAAGCCTCTTAAATACAGCGCGGCGTTGTTCGGCGGGCGAGGCTAGCGCAGCTCGCGGTTGAACCACCACGCCGCGCCCGCGCCGAAGAGGATGTTGGGAAGCCACGCGGCCAGCATCGGCGGGACAAGGCCGCCCCGGCCCATATCCTGGCCCACCTGGATCATCCAGAAGTAAAAAAATCCCACGGCCATGGCCGCGCCGAAGCTGAGGCTCTTGGGCGCGCGGCGCAGGCGCAGGGCCAGGGGAATGCCCAGAGCGCACAGGATGATGTTGGTGAAGGGAAAGGCGGTCTTGCCCCACGCGGCCGCGGCCAGGCGCAGGCGGTTGTCGCCCAGGTAGGCGGCGCGGCGCATGTAACTCAAGATTTCCCGCAGGCTCATGTCCTCGGGGTCCTGGCTGCGGGGGATGAGGCTCTGCGGCGGCAGGCGCAGGCCGGAGTCGATTTGGGAAAATGTTTTTTCTTCGGCGACCTGATCGCCGCTTAAGGTGCGCTCGACGCCGTTATAGAACATCCACGCGCCGCGTGCCGCGTCCCATCGGGCGGTCTTGGCGTCGAGCTCGGTGGTTTCTTCGCCCACGCGGGTCAGGAGCGGCCGGTCGATTTCCCCGGCGCTGGGGCGGAACACCGCTGCTTCCACGGTCTCGTCCGGCCCGGCCAAAAGCGTGATGTCGTCGTAAGTCCGGCCCGTCTGGTTCGGGTTGGGGCGGATTTTGGTCTGCCAGAGAATTTGGCTGCGCGCGTAGCACAGGGGCAGCACGGTCTCCTGGGCCGCGAAGCACATTAGCGCGATGAGCGCCGAGCAGGCCAGGAGCGGCCGCCAGAATTCTTTTTCCGGCACGCCCGCGGCCTGCACGGCCAGCCACTCGCCGCTCTGCGTGAACTGGGTCACGGTGACCAGCGTCGCCAAAAGCGTCGCCATGGGCACCACGCGCACGGCCCAGTAGGGGACATCCAGCCACAAGAACTGTGTGATGACCCACAGGCCCGCCTTGGTGCTGGCCAGCGCGTTCATCTTGTCGAACACGTCGCCGGTGAAGATGATGAGCGAGAACAGCGCCAGGCTCGCGCCGAAGGCGCCAAAGAGCCGCCGGCCCAAATAGCGGGTGAAGAGCCTCATATCCGGAAGGCCCGGCGCGCCATGCCCGCGCCCAGCGCCGCGCCGGCGGCGTCGGCCAGCCACGGGGCGACGGCGGCCAAGGATCCGTGCCGGCGCCCCAGGCCGATGCCCAGGGCGATGAGCCCGTAGTAGGCGAACAAAAGGCCCAGGCTGAAGGCGAAGTTGGCCGCGCGGCCGCGCCGGCCCAAGGCGAAGCCCATGGGCGCCGCGATCCAGAAAAAAATCAGGGGCGAGAGCGCCGCGGCGCTCCGGACCGCCAGCTCGACGGTGTATTCGACGTGGTGCTGGGGCGTGGTCTTGGGATCGCGCAGGCGGCGCTTGAGCATGGGCGAGCTCATCTCGGGGATGTCCAAGTCGCGCGACGCGGGCGCGGCGGCCAGGGGCACGTCGATGCGGTCCGAGACAAAGCGCCCGGCCGTGTATTTGGCCGGGTCGGGGTCGGGCAGCTGCAGGACGCCGTCGTCGAGCTCCAGGTGGATGGCGCGGCCCTTGTCGAGCCACAGGCGCCCGGTCTGGGCGCGGATTTCCAGGCCCGCGTTGGAGCCCTCGGTCTGCGCGAGGTAGACCCCGCGCAGGGCGCCGGTGCGCTTGTCGACCTTCTTGGCCAAGAGCCGCCAGGGGCCCACGCTCGCAAAGGAACCCGGCTCCAGGACCACGCGGGAAATCTGGGCCGCGGCCTTTTCGTACTGGCCGCGAAAGGCGCGAAAGCCGTCCGGCCCGGCTTTGTGGTTGAGGTAGAGAAGCGCGCCGGACAAGGCCACGGCCGTGGCCAAAAATGGCCAGGTGGTTTCCAGAAAGGAAAAGCCGCAGGCGCGCAGGGCCAGGATCTCGCTGTTCTCGGAGAGCTGGCCCAGGACCAAAAAGAGCGCTACCACGTAGGCCATGGGAATGGCCAAACTCAGCAAAAAAGGCAGCAGGCGCGTGAAGCACGACGCAATCCAGAAAATTGAGATGCCCTTGGTCATGGCCAGGGCGAAGAGCCGCAAGAACTGGTTCATGAGCAAGATGCCCAAGAACACGCTCAGCGCGGCGATGAAGATCGGCGCGAAGAGCCGGACCAGGTAGCGGTTCATGATCCCCATGGCTCGCTATTCTATCTTTTCCTTTTGTTATAATGGCGCCGATGGAAAGCGTGGAAGAGGCCGCCCGCTACGCGCGGAGCCATTTCGCCGAGTTCGTCTCCGATTTAAAAGACCTGGCGCGCATCCCTAGCGTGAGCTTCCCGGGCTTCGACCCCAAGCACGTCGCGGCCTCGGCCGAGGCCGTCGCGGCCCTGCTCAAGAAAAGCGGGCTGGAAAACGTCGAAATTTTAACTTTGCCCGGCGCGCATCCCTACGTCTACGGCGACTGGCTGCACGCGCCCGGAGCGCCGACGCTGCTCCTCTACGCCCACCACGACGTGCAGCCGCCGGGCCGGGAGGAACTCTGGAAGAGTCCGCCCTTCGCGCCCACCGAGCGCAACGGCCGGCTCTACGGCCGCGGCACGGCCGACGACAAGGCCGGCGTGGCGGCGCACACCAGCGCCGTGGCCGCGTGCCTAAAGACCTTGGGCCGGCTGCCCGTCAACGTCAAGCTCATCGTCGAGGGCGAGGAGGAAATCGGCTCGCTGCATCTGGAGGAGTTTCTGCGCCGTTTCCGGAGCAAGCTCTCGGCCGACGTCATGATCCTGACCGACACCGGCAATTTCGACGTGGGCGTTCCTTCCGTCACCACGGCCCTGCGCGGCATGGCGTCCCTGGACGTGGCCGTGCGCACTGCCGATCACCCCTTGCATTCGGGCATGTGGGGCGGTCCGCTGCCCGATCCGGTGCAAGCCCTGTCCAAGATGATCGCCTCCGTGACCGACGCCAAAGGCGACATCGCGGTGCCGGGAATTTTATCCCAGGCCCGCAGGCCCTCCGCGGCCGAGCGCAAAAGCCTCAAGGCCCTGCACTATTCCGAGGCCAAATTCCGCGAGCAAAGCGGGCTGCTGCGCCGCACGCGAATTTTGGGCAAGAGCGGGGAAATTTTGGAGCGCGTCTGGTACCGGCCGTCTTTCTCGGTCAACGCCGTCCAGGCCTCCTCGCGCAAGGACTGCGCCAACATCGTCAACGAGGCCGCGTGGTGCCATATGGGCGTGCGGCTGGCCGGAGGCATGGACCCGCAAAAAGTCCTCAAGCTCTTAAAAGCCCACCTGCTTAAGAACGCGCCGTGGGGCGCGTCCGTGGAGTTTTCCAACGAGACGGCCAGTCCCGCTTGGAACACCGATCCCGAAGGCCCGGCGTTCGTCGCCGCGGCCAAGGCGCTGGAAAAAGGCTACGGGCATCCCGCCGCCTTCATCGGCTGCGGCGGCTCCATCCCGTTCGTGGGGCCCTTCGCCGCGGCCCTGGGCGGCGCGCCCGCGCTCTTAATCGGCGTCGAGGATCCCTACACCAACCCGCATAGCGAGAACGAAAGCCTGCATTTGGGGGATTTCTCCAACGCCATCGCCTCGGCCGTCTATCTGTACGAGGCGCTGTCGCGGACGCCGCTCAAAAAGTAAGCCCGCGGCGGCCTAGTCGACGTTGATCAGGCGCACGCGATAGACGCGCTTGCGCCCGTCCCGCAGGGTCTTCACCGTGACCAAGTCGCCTTCCTTAAGGGCGTCCAGCGCGTTGTAGAGGTCGTTGTAGTCCATGATGGGCGTCTTGTTGATGCCCACGATGACGTCGCCCAGGACGAGCCGGCCGGTGTCCGGGTCCCGGCTGATGCCGCGCAGGCCCGCGCGCGCCGCGGGCGTTCCCGGGCGCACGCTCGCGACGACCACGCCCTCGTCGCTCCCAAGCAGATCGTAGGCCTGCCGGTCGCTCAGGATGTTGACGCCCAGGCCCGGCTCGATGCTGTGGCCGTAGTGGATGATCTCGGGCACGATGCGCCTGATGACGCTGACCGGCACGGCGAAGCCCACGCCCGTGTTGTTGCCGCTGTTGGAGTAAATCATGGTGTTCATGCCGATGAGGCGCCCGTCCGAGTCAAGCAGCGGGCCGCCCGAGTTCCCGGGATTGATGGCCGCGTCGGTCTGGATCATCCCGTGGATGGCGACGCCGCCCACGCCCTCGATTTGGCGGTTTAACGCGCTGACGATGCCCTGGGTGACCGTGTCATCGAGGCCGAAGGGATTGCCGATGGCGATGGTCTTCTGGCCGACCTGGAGATCGGATGAGCGCCCCAGGGAAATGGGGACCAGCTTTTCCTTGCGGGCGTCGACCGCGAGCACGGCGATGTCCTTGCGCGGCTCGACGCCGACCAGGCGCGCGGTGAGTTGCTTGTGATCTTTGAAGGTCACCAGGAAGGCGCTGCCGCCCTCGACCACGTGGTAGTTGGTGAGGATGTGGCCCTCTTTGTCCCAGACGATGCCCGAGCCCGCACCCTGCGGCACGGCGTACTCGTCCAAGAAGACGTTCTGCACCAAAGCGATGTTGGTGACAAAGACGACCGACGGCGAGGCTTCCCGCGCCACGGCGATGGTGTTGACCTCGCTGGGCAAAAGCGCGCGCACGGGCCCGGCGCAGAGCCAAGCCAACGCGGCCAAAACCAGCATGTTTTTATTTTATCTCTTCGCCGCGCCGGCTTGTCAACCGCCGCCGAAGAGGAGGCGGCCGCCTTTTAGGGTCACGTCCCCCGGATCGACGGCGAAGGGGATTTCCGGCGTGGGCGCAAGGGACACGAACGGCGGGGCAAGTCTCGCGAGCCAGGCGGCGGGCAGGGAGACGCCGGCGGCGCGCGCCGAGAGGATCTTAAAATCGATGCGGCCCGCGCCCCGATCGAGGGCCACGCGGACGGCGGCCGAGACCGGGATGAAGGAAAACTTGCCCTGTAGGGACAAGACGCCCGCGTCCAGGGTCAAGGAGGAAATGTCCAATTTCTTCACCCGGTTTTCCAGGAACAGGGCTAGGTCGTCCGCGGAGATCCGGGCGGAGACGATTTTTAGGCGCCCCGCGCGCAAGAAGCGCACATCGTCCCAGGCGCGCCGGCCCGGCTCGTCCTTGACCGGGACCAGCCGCGCGTCGTCGAGCTCCAAGGCGACATGGGCGAGGGCCAATCCATGGAACAGGATTTGCGGCGCCTGGATCAGGATGCGGGGGTAATCCCCCGCGCGGGCGTCCCAGGGTCCCAGGTCGACGCGCAGGTTTTTCGCGGAGAGCGGGCCCGAGCGGTAGAATTGAAAACGATAGGCGCGGCCGCCAAAGGGCGCGCGCTTGAGCCGGCGCTGCGCGAACAGCACGGCCTGGCTGCCATCGGGCAGCGGCCAGGAGCGGACTGGAACGTAGGCGCGCTTGAACCAGCCGCGCGGGTCCGATATCCGAGCGGCCGGAGGCTCCGGAGAGCCTTCCTTTAGAATGACGAATTGGGAGAATCCGCGCAGGCGCTTGCCCGCCGCGCGCACGTTGACGCCGGAGAGCCCCAGGACCTTGGCCGTCCAGGCGAAAGCCGGCGGGTTGAACTTGGGCGCGTCGGCGACCAAGGCCGCGTCCGCGAAAGGCTCGCGCGGAGCGCGCCGCTTATCGACGGCCTCCAGGATGTCGGCGATTTTCCAATCCGCGGACGAGGGCGGGCGGCTGGGCAAAAGAGTCGTGGCCGTTCCGAGCGGCGTGGGGATGGCGAGGGGGGGAATAAATCCCGCCGGGAAATTCGCGGCGGAAAGGAGTTGGAAGCCGGCCAGGGGCCAGACCAGGATTTCCGGCCAAGCCGAGGCGGCGCACACGGCCAGGGCCGGGAGTCCGGGCAGAAGAAAGCGCATTTGCCCGCCGGGCGCAAGGGTCCAAAAAAGATAGGAGGCGCCGATCCACGCGGGCAGGAGCCGGGCGCTGTCCCAGCGGCGCTTGTGCTGGGGCGAGAGAAGGGCGAGCCAGCCCAGTAGGAAAAACGGCAGCCCCAAGGCGTCGACGCTGCCGCGGAAGTAGTCAAAAACGCCGCCGTGATGAAGGACGGCGGACCCGCCCGCGGACCCGCGGACCAGCGCGGGTAAAAACAGGGGCGCCGCGGCCAGAGTCCACGGGGCGAAGCCCGCCAGGGCCAGGGCGAGCGCGGCCAGCGCCTTGGGCCGGCGCCCCGCATCGCGCAGGGCTTGGCCCGCGACCCAGAAGGCCGGGAACAGGTAGGCGAAGAAGCTCCATTGGTGCAGCATGCCCAGCGCGAAAACCGCGCCGAAGGCCAGCGAGGCGGGCCAGCGCTTGAAATGCTCCGAGCGGATGAGCGCCCAATACGCCGCCGCGGCCAGGGCGGTCGCGGCCAAGGCCGGGAGCTGGGTGAACAGCGAATTTTGCGCCGCGGGCGCGCCCGCGAAAATGAGCGTCGCGGCCAAGGCGGTCAGGTCCGGGCGGAATTCCCAGGCGATGCCGAAGACGCAGAGGCAGAGCAGGGTCAGGTAGAGCCAGTTCACCAGGAGCGCGGCTTGCGCCGGCTTGGGCAAGGAGAGCGCGGTTGCGGCGGCCAATGGGTAGAGCGGCGCAAAGGGCGTTTCTCCGGGCCCGGGCGCGCGCGTCCACAGGACGGACCAATCTTTTTGCTCGAAGGCTCGACGGTAATCCCAGGCCGCGCTCAATTGCTCGGCTTGGTTCCAGGACGGCGGCGCGTTGTCCTGGCGGACGTAGGCCTTGAGCGCAAGAGCCTCCCAGCCCAGAAACAGGGCCAGGCCGCAAAGCCCCGCGGCGAGCGTCAGGCGCCGCCGCGGCGCTTGGCTCAAGGCAGATATCCGGTGGCGCGCAGCATGGCGGTCACGTCTTGCCCGCTGCCGTCCTCCGGGGATCTCCGGCGTCCGGGCAGGGTTTTCTCCCATTCGTCCAGGAAATTCCGCGCGGCCGCGAGATTTTCCGGCGCGATCCGCGCCATATCCCTTGACTCTGCCGGATCCTCGGCGATATTGAAGAGCAATCCGGCGTCGGCGATGTATTTCCAGGGCGGAAGCCGCGCGGCGAGCGAGAATTGATGAAAGTAGGAGAGTTCGGAGACGGCCGGCAGAGAATCGTTCCTGGTTCCCGTCATCCACGGCAGGAGGCTTTCGCCGCGCATCGCCGCAGGTTTCGCGGCCCCGGCGATATCCAGGATGGTGGGCGCGATATCAATGGCGCGGACCTGGGCGTCCACCCGGACGCCGGCGGGAAACGCGCGGCCGGAGAAAATTAAAGGGATGCGCAGCAGCTCGTCGTAAAGGCTGTTTCCATGCTGAAGCAGGTTGTGCTCCAGGAATCCTTCCCCGTGATCCGCGGTGAAGATAAAAATGGTATTTGCGCTCAAGGAGAATGAGGAGATTTTGTGGCGTAAGCGGGCTATGTCCATGTTGATAAACCGGTGGATGGACGCATCGTAGGCGCCGCGAATGCGCCGGAGGTCGCTTTCAGCCAGCCGCGCGCGTCGACCTCGGGCCGATTCGCGGCCGAACTGATCGGCCCGGGCGATGATGGCGGCATCAAGGCCGCCGGCCGGGTAAGTCCAGTGGACGTCCATGGCGTGCAGGCACAAGAAAAAAGGACATTCGCCCGGGCGCTCAAGCCAGGGAAAGACGAGGTTTTCGTAGGTTTCCGAGAGGAAAGGCGCTCCGGTTTGCTCATACTCGGCGAACCCGGAGGCTAGGCCGAAGACGGGCGCGCCAAACGGGTTGGCCGTCACGCCGAGCGTGCGGTATCCCGCGGAGGAGAGCAGGGCGGGCAGGGTCGCGACGCCCGGATTTAGCCTCTGCCCGTCGCGCAGGCGCAGGCGCCCGGAGCGGAGACGGCTTCTGAGATCATTCATGTCTCCGTCCGGCGGTAAAACGGCGCCGTGTTCGGAAGGATAAAGCGAGGTTAGGATGGAGGCGACGGACGGAAGGGTCCAGGGAGCCTGGGCCACGGCTTGGGTGAAAACCGCGCCCGACGCGGCGAAGGCGTCGAGGCTGGCGCTGTGGTTCTTGGCATGGCCATGGATTCCCAGGTGATCCGGGCGCAAGGAGTCGACGATGAGAAGGACGATGTTGGGGCGGGCGCCGGGCATAAGAAAATAGACAAAAACGCGGGGTATTATATACGATTTGCGTGGACATGAAAAGCTGCGACCGCGGCCGCGTCAATTTCGTTTTGGTGGATATGTGCTCCGCGCGAGCGGATCATTTCGGGCTCTACGGCTATCCTAAGCCGACCACGCCCCATATCGACCGCCTGGCCAACGAGAGCGTTGTTTTCGACGGCGCCCTGAGCCAATCCTCCTGGTGCCTGCCCAACTACGCCACGCTCTTCACTGGGCAGCGCCCCGAGGCCCACGGGCTTTGCGTCAACGACGCGTCGCGGACCGTGCCGGAGTCCTCCGCGCTCCTAGCCGAGACCCTGCGCGGCGCGGGCTATAAGACGGCGGCCTTCAGCGGCGGGGTCTATATGCTTCCAGCGTGGGGCTTCGCGCGCGGCTTCGACGTCTACGTCAACAAATTTTCCGCCGCCGACCCGGCGCGGATTCCGGCGCCGGTCGACGACAATCTCCCCGCCGTTTGCGAGTGGCTGGATAACCGCGCCAAGGACAAGGCCCCGTTTTTTCTCTACGTCGCCGTTGACGACACCCACACGCCCTACCATGCGGACAATCCGGAGATGTTCGACGCGGATTACGGCGGGCCGTGCGACGCGGAGACCCGCACCGTGCCTTTCGCGCGCGCCTATAGCGGCCAGGCCGCGGGATACTCCGAGTCCGTGGGCCGCAAGGCGGCCGAGTTTAAAAAAGACGCCCGCTGTCTGGCGCACCACATCGCCCATTACGACGCGGCGCTGCATTCGGCCGACGAGCGCGTCGGCCGAATGCTGCGGCGGCTCACCGAGGCCGGATTGGACTCTTCGATCGTGGTCATGGTCACCGCGGATCACGGGGAGATGCTGGGGGAAAAAGGGCTTTTGGCGCACACCGAGGGGCTTTACGAGCCCATCCTGCGGGTGCCTCTTGTCGTTCGCGATCCGGCTCTTCCGGGCCGCGCCGGCGCGCGCGTGGACGTCATCATCGAGCGCGCGGACATCATGCCCACCGTCCTTGAACGCGCGGGAGCGGCGACGCGCCCACCCGCGGGCGCGGGGCGAAGCTTTCTGGGGCTTTTGCGGGGCGACGCGCCGGCCTGGCGTGAGACCGGCTATGCCAGCTCCAAGCGCAACGTGCCCGGAATCAGCGACCGGTTCGTGGATGAGCGCGTGTTGCGCGGCCCGCGTTGGAAGCTGGTCTGGTCCATGGCGAAGAACGGCTTCGATCTCTACGACCTGTCCGCCGAAACCGGCGAGGAGCGAAGCGTGGCCGCCGAGAATCCCGGAATCGCGATGGGCATGTCGTTCGAGCTTCTCAAGGAAGCGGAGCTTTCCCGTTTTTAAATTTCCTATGAAAGGGACAGGAGCCATGGAAAAAAACGCCGAGGAGGACATCAAGTTCGGGACGGACGGCTGGCGGGGCGTCATGGCCCGGGAGTTCACCATGGACAACGTCCGCCGCGCGGCCCAGGCCATCGCGGACTACCTCAAGGAAGAGGCGGCCAAGCCGCGGTCTCAAAGAAAGCCCTTTCTCGCGGGGCCGGTCGTCATAGGCTACGACAGGCGCTTCGCCTCCGACTTGTTCGCCCGCGAGGTGGCCCAGGTCATGCAGGGTAACAAATTCAAGACCATCCTGAGCGCGGAGGTGTTCCCGACCCCGGCGCTGAGCTACCTGACCAAGAAGCTCAAAGGGCCGGGCATCATGGTGACCGCGAGCCACAACCCGGCGGCCTACAACGGCATCAAGATTAAGATGGACGGCCGCGCGGCGCAGGAAGACGTCACGGCCGCGGTGGAGTCCTGGCTGGACAAGACCCATCCTACGAAGTCCGGGGGATTCGCGGAAAAATCGTTCCGCGACGTTTATTTGAGCTATCTCAAGTCCCGCGTCAACGTCGCGGCCATCAAGTCCCGGCTCAAGCGCGCCGTGGTCGTGGATTATCTCTACGGCGCCGGAGGCGGGCTCCTGGAGGAGCTGCTCAAGTCCAAGAAGATCACCGCCATCCACGCCGAGCGCGATCCGCTTTTCGGAGGCCTTCATCCCGAGCCGGTCGAGACCTACCTCAAGGACTTGAAGGAGGCGGTCAAGCGCGAGAAGGCGCTCATCGGCATCGCCTTGGACGGCGACGCCGACCGCGTCGGCGTGGTCGACGAGAACGGCAAGTACTACACGCCCTGCCAGGTTTTCCCCATGCTCATCGAGTACCTGGTCGAGAAAAAGAAGCTGCGCGGCAAAATCGTGCAGTCCGTGTCCATGGGATATCTTTCCAAGCGCCAGGCCAAGGCCTACGGCCTCGAGTTCGAGGAGCTGCCGGTGGGCTTCAAGCACGTGGCCGAGCGCATCGCCTCGGGCGAGGCGGCCTTCGGCGGCGAAGAGTCGGGAGGCTACGCCTGGAAGGGCGGCATCGCGGAACGGGACGGCCTCTTGACCGGGCTGCTGCTTTTGGAGATGTGCCTGACCCTGAAGAAGACGCCCGCGCAGATATTAAGCGGCATCGAGGCCAAGCACGGCCGCTCGTGCTTCAAGCGCATGGACCTGCGCTTGAACAAGCCCGTGCCGGACAAGGCCGCCTACGCCGCCAAAATAGCCAAGAAGCTGCCCAAAAAAATCACGGGCCTGGAAATCCAGGAGCTGGTTCAAATCGACGGCTTGAAGATCATCCTGGCCGGGGACAACTGGATTCTCATCCGGCCCTCGGGCACGGAGCCCCTCTTGCGCATTTACGCCGAGTCCGATTCGCCGCAGAAGACCCAGGACATGCTGGACTTGGCCCGCAAATGGGCCGGCGCCGGCGCGTACGTGGACGCCGCGGCGCATTAAAATCCAACCCGGGGAGGTCCGTTGAACCCATGAAAGCCATGCTTTTGGCCGCCGGAGCCGGAACCAGGCTTCGTCCGCTGACTTACCAGATTCCCAAGCCCATGGTGCCGGTGGTCAACCGCCCGGTCATCCACCACGTCCTGGACAATTTGCTGCGCCACGGCGTCTCCGACGTCATGGTGAACCTCCACGCCTACCCGGAGCAGGTGCGCGGCTACTGCGGCGACGGCAGCCGCTGGAGCCTGGACGTGTCCTATTCCTTCGAGCCCAAGCTCATGGGCACCGCCGGAGCCATCAAGAAGGCGGAGCATTTTTTCAAGGACGGCCCGTTCTTCGTGATGTCGGGCGACGGCATCTCGGACATCGACCTGACCGAGATGCTGGCCTTCCACCGCCGCAAAAAATCCCTGGCCACGATGGCGCTAAAAGCTATCGATTCGCGCTTCGACTACGGCGTGACCCTCTCGGACAAGCGCGGGCGCATCACCGGATTCATGGAAAAGCCCAATTGGAGCCAGGTTTTCTCCAACAAGGTCAACACCGGCATTTATTTGTTCGAACCCGAGGTCCTGAAGCTCATGCCCAAGGGCCGGCCCTACGACTTCGGCCACGAGCTCTGGCCCAAGCTCTTGAAGATGAAGGCGCCCATCTACGCCTACGAGACGCGCGCCTACTGGTGCGACGTGGGCAACCTCTCCGAGTACCGGCGCTGCCAGGTGGACTGCTTGGCGGGCCGCGTGAACCTCCATATCCCGGGCCGGGAGATCAAAAAGAGCGTGTGGGTCGAGGAGGCCGTCAATATTTCTCCGCGCGCGATTCTACGCCCGCCGTGCCTCATCGGCAAGGGCTCGGTCATCGAGGCCGGCGCGGAAATAGGCCCGCACACCGTGGTCGGCGACCGGGCCCGCGTCGCCTCGTCGGCGGTCCTAGACAACAGCATTCTCTTCGACAACGTGACCGTGGGCCGCGGCGTGCGCCTGTCCAACTGCATCCTGGGCGCGGGCGGCAACGTCAAGGAAAGCATTTCGGTCTACGAGGCCGCGGTCCTCAACATCCGGCAGTAGAGGAGTCTACTGCCCGGACGAGGGCTGGCTGGGGGCCTGGCTTCCGGAGCCTTGGGAGCCGCCCGATTTGCCGGCGTCGTTGTGCATCCGGCCCAGGTTGCGGTTTTCCTGGCGGTTCAAGGAGCGCTGCTGGCCCTTGGTGATGTAGCCGCCGTTGCGGCGGGCCATGCGGCGATCCTCGCGGCGTACGCGGCGGTCGTTGCGGACGATCTTGTTGCGCCGCCGTTTGCTGATTTTGCCGTTCTTGTAGAGCCGGTTGGCGTTTTTCTGCTGCCGGCGGGTGCGGTTGAGCGCCTGAGCCTGGCGCGGATGGTTCTTGCGCCAGCGGCCTTGGGCCGCCGCGGCGCCGCCCGCGGATACGAGCGCGGCCAAAACCGCGATGAGAAGTCCGGCCATGGTTTTCTTCATGAGTGCCTCCGTCGTTTGATTCGCGCGATGCGCGGATATGAGACGCTGGACGGCCGCGAAAAGTGTCGCGCCGGCCGATTTTGAACTATGGTATAATAAGCCTCAGTTTAATTCAATCCCGAAGGCCGGAGGAATCCCATGCAGAGGCAAGGACGCTACTTTTTCACCTCGGAGTCGGTGACCGAGGGCCATCCCGACAAGGTCTGCGATCAAATTTCGGACGCCGTCCTGGACGCCGTCCTGGCCGAGGACCCGACGGGCCGCGTGGCCTGCGAGACCTTCGTCTCCCGCGGCATGGTCATCGTGGGCGGGGAAATCACCACCGACACCTTCGTGGACGTGGACGAGCTGGTCCGCAAGGTCGTGCGCGGCATCGGCTACGACCACCCCAAGTACGGCTTTGACGCGGCCTCCTGCGCGGTCCTAAACGCTATTGGCCGCCAATCCCCGGACATCGCGCAAGGCGTGGACACCGGCGGCGCGGGAGATCAGGGCATCATGTTCGGCTACGCCTGCCGCGAGACGCCCGAGCTCATGCCGCTGCCCATCATGCTGGCCCACCGCCTGGTGCAGAAGCTTTCCGAGGTGCGCCGCGCCAAGACGCTGGACTACCTCGGCCCCGACGGCAAGTCCCAGGTCACGGTGGAGTACCTGGACGGACGGCCCCTGCGCGCCGACACCGTGGTGCTCTCGACCCAGCACACCGAGGAGATTTTGGATCGCACCGGCTCCCAGATCACGGAGAAGGCCAAGAACGAAATCATCGACGCGGTCATCCGCCCGGTGCTGGGCAAGCGCCTCATCGACGCCAAGACCCGGTTTTTGATCAACCCGACCGGCAAGTTCGTGGTCGGCGGCCCCGCCTCCGACACCGGCGTGACCGGCCGCAAGATCATCGTGGACACCTACGGCGGACGCGCGCCGCACGGCGGCGGCGCCTTCTCCGGGAAGGATCCGACGAAAGTGGACCGCTCGGCCTGCTACATGTCGCGCTGCATCGCCAAGAACGTGGTGGCCGCGGGCCTGGCCGAGGAATGCACGGTGCAGCTGGCCTACGCCATCGGCGTGGCCGAGCCCGTGGGCGTCTATTTCGACCTGCACGGCACGGGCGAGATCGATGAGGCCCGCCTGGAGACCGCCGTGCGCAAGCACTTTTCCCTGACGCCCAAGGGCATCATCCAAAGCCTGAAGCTGCGCCGCCCCATTTACCAAGCCACCGCGGCCTACGGCCACTTCGGCCGCGAAGAATCCAGCTTCGAGTGGGAGAAGACCGACAAGGCCCAGGCCCTGCGCGACGAACTGTTGGGCAAGGCGCCGGCCAAGGCCTCGCGCCGGGCGGTCGCCGCCGCTTAAACGCGCCATGCCGGGCAAGGTGGTCGGGGGCCCCGAGGAAGCGCTTTCCGATCTGCGCGACGGGGCCGTGATCATGGTGGGAGGCTTTGGCCTCTGCGGCACGCCGGAAAACCTCTTGGCCGCGGTCAAGGCCAAGGGCGTCAAGAACCTCACTCTGGTTTCCAACAACGGCGGCACCGACGAGCACGGCAACGGCCAGCTCATCAAGAACGGGCAGGTCAGGAAAATGATCATGTCCTACGGCGGCGAGTGCAAGGCCTTCGAGGAGATGGCCCTGGCCGGAACGCTCGAGGTCGAGTGGAACCCGCAGGGAACCTTGGCCGAGCGCATCCGCGCCGGCGGCGCCGGCATCGGAGGATTTTTCACCCCCACGGGCTACGGCACGCTGGTGGCCGAGGGTAAAGAGACCCGCGTCATCGACGGCCGCAACTACGTTTTCGAGAAGCCCCTGCGCGCGGACTTCGCGTTTGTCAAGGCCTGGCGGGGCGACCGCGCCGGCAACCTCGTGTTCCGCAAGACCTCGCGCAACTTCAACCAGGTCATGGCCACGGCCGCCAAGGTCGTCGTCGCCGAGGTCGAAAAGCTGGTCGAGTCCGGCGAGCTGGAGCCCGATTCGGTGCACACGCCCGGCATTTTCGTGGACCGCATTTTTCAGGGCGCGAGATACTTGAAGCCCATCGAGAAGCGCACCGTGCGCCCGCGCGCGGCCGCGGCGGCTTAAAAGCCATGGCCAAGGACATGGACAAGCGCGCCGCCATCGCCAAGCAGGCGGCGCTGGAGCTTAAGGACGGCGACTACGTCAACCTCGGCATCGGCGTGCCCACGCTGGCCTCCAACTTTCTGCCGCCGGGCGTCAAGATCACGCTGCACACCGAGAACGGCATGCTGGGCTACGGCCCCTATCCGTTCGACGGCGAGGAGGACCCCGATCTCATCAACGCCGGCAAGGAGACCATCACGGAGCTCCCCGGCTGCTGCTACTTCGGCTCGCACGACTCCTTCGCCATGGTGCGCGGCGGGCACCTGGACGCCACGATTCTGGGCGCGATGGAGGTCTCCGAGACCGGCGACATCGCCAACTGGATGATTCCGGGCAAGAAGGTCAAGGGCATGGGCGGCGCCATGGACATGGTGGCCGGGGCCAAGAGGGTCATCGTGGCCATGGAGCACGCGACCAAGGACGGCAAGCCCAAGATATTAAAGAAGTGCTCGCTGCCCCTGACCGGCAAGGGCGTGGTCTCCACCATCGTGACTGAGCTCTCCGTTTTCGACGTGACTCCCAAGGGCCTGGTGCTGCGCAAAAAAGCCGAGGGCGTCTCCTTGGACGATTTAAAGCGCCTCACCGAACCCGCGTTTCAAGTTTCCGACAAGCTGGCTGTCTTCGTGGCGGTTTAACATGCCCAAGGCCAAGCCGGTGCGCGAGTCCCTGACGCAGTTGGCGGACTTAATGTCCCCGCCCGACGCCAACATGCGCGGCACGGTCTTCGGCGGAAAAATCCTGCAGATGGTCGACAAGGCGGCCGCGGTCTGCGCCATGCGCCACGCGGGCCGCGAGTGCGTGACCGTGGCCATGGAGCGGGTGGAGTTTTTGGTGCCCATCCAAATCGGCCACGTGGTGACGGTCGAGGCGCGAGTCAATTATGTGGGGCGCACCTCGCTGGAAATCGGCGTCGAAGTCTACGCCGAGGACATGGTCAAGGGCGAGCGCCGGCACGCCAACTCGTGCTTGGTCACCATGGTCGCCGTGGACAAAAACAGCCGCCCCGCGCCCGTGCCGGGCCTGATTTTGGAGACGCCCGACGACAAGGCCCGCCATGCCGAGGCCCTGAAACGACGCGAGAAGCGGGCAAAAGCGTGAAAATTTTTCCAGCTCTCGCCTTGATCCTGCGTGCAGAGCGCTCCCGTTTTTAAAACGCCGGACGGCAAGGCGATATCGGAGGTTCCCGCGGAAACGCTGGAAGATCTGCTCTCCGCGTGGCGGCGGCAGGGCGTCCAGGGCTGGGAAGGCTCGGGAAGCCTCGATGAGTTCATTAAAAATCTGGAATTGAACCCCAAGGGCGACTGGGCCGCGCCCCAAGCGTTTAAGCCCTGGGCCGGCGACGCCGGGTCGCCCTTTCCCGTGGCCGTGAAACCGGGAAGCCTCGTTCCGGTCGACCAAATCTTCGGGACTTACGTCCGCGAGCCCGATTGGGGCATGGACCAGGATATTTGCGGACGGCAGCCCTATCCTTGCAATCCGGAATGGAAATGGATGGAAGCCTACGCGGACGGGCTTCCCAGCCAGGCCTTCCGCCACATGTACTGGCCCAAAGGCTACCTGAAAATCGCCAAGGGCCTGCCCATTCCGATTTACGTGCATAAGCCCATCGGCCAAGCGCCCGCGCGCTGCCGACTCTATTTTCAGTTGAGCGTCCTGGCCGCCGACACGGGCCACCGCTACTGGGCGGCGCGCTTCCTGGCTTGGTCGATGCATTACGCCCAGGACGTCGCCCAGCCCTTTCACGCCAAGCAGATTCCTTCCCGCAAGCTGATGGTGCTTTCCCCGTGGCCCATTCCCAACCAGACGGAGACGGCGCGCAAAATCGCCTACTACCATCTCGCGTTCGAGGATTACATGGACGGCTACGCGGCGCGCCTCAAAGGCGTCATCGCGCAGGCGCCGTCCTTGGGGCGAAGCGGCGCCGAGGCGGCGACCGCCGCGGCCGCCAACTTCGGCGCGGCGCACGCCGCAGCCGCGGCCGACGCCTCCCTGTCTTTTTTTCCGCCCATCTCGAAGGGGCAGCTCAAGGAAAGCGCGCCCAGCGAGGAGATTTACCGGCAAAACAAGGCCCAGGACGGCCTGACGGCCGCGCCGCCGCCCGCCTTCGAGGGTATCGCCGAAGAGTGCATGGCCGAGGCCGGCGGCGCGACCCGGAATCTGCTCGATTTGTTCGAAAGCCAGGCGAAGATACCCGAGCCCGCCGCCGTCGCGGCGAACTCGCCCTGGACTAAAATCCGCGCCGCGCTCAGCCTGTCCCGCTTCGGTCTTTCTTTCGACGGCGCCGCCCGCTAGCGCGGAAGTTGCCTGGTCTCGCCGGGCTCTTCGATGTAGTCGGAGGGAATTTCCCTGCTGGTTTTTGCGCCCAGGGTTTTCAATTTTTCCGTTCTCGTGATCAGGTTGCCCGGGCCGGTCCTAAGCTTGCTCTTGGCGCCCTCGTATTTCTCCTGAGCGTCCGCCAGGCTTTGGCCGATTTCCTCTAAGTCCTTCAGGAAGGAGACGAATTTATCGTAGAGCTTGCCGCCCTCCTCCGCGATCTTGAGCGCGTTTTTGTTCTGCCGCTCCGTGCGCCAAATCGCGGCTACGGTCCGCAGGGTCGCGAACAGCGTGGTCGGGCTGACGGCGACGATGCGTTTGTCCCAGGCATAGGGAAAAATTTCGGCGTCGGTCTGCATGGCGGCCGCGAACACCGCTTCGATGGGAACAAACATCAGGACGAAGTCCGGAGAGTTGAGCTTGCCCAGGGACTGGTAGTGCTTTTGGCTTAAGCCGTCTATATGCGCGTAAAGCGAATTGTGGAATTCCTTGAGCTCTTTTTTGCCGCCTGTGGCGATGAAGCGCTGATAGGAGGTCAGGGTCACCTTGGAATCGATGATGACGTGCTTGTCTTCGGGAAGATTGATGATGACATCGGGCTTCCTGCGCCCGCCCTCCTCGGCGGACAATCCCAGGCCCTCGGCCTGCACCACGTACTCCGAACCCTCGCGCAGGCCGGAGGACTCCAGGATGCGCGAGAGCGCGATTTCTCCCCAGTCGCCCTGCGCTTTTGAGTCCCCCGTCAGCGCCCTGGTCAGGTTGTTCGCGTCCTCGCTGATTTTTTGATTCGCCGAAACCATTTTTTCGATTTCATTTTTGAGCACGGCCCGATCGCTCACCCCTTGGGTGTGAGTGTCCTCCACTTTCTTCTGAAACTCCAGAATTCTGTCCCGCAGAGGGTTGAGCAGGGCCGCCAGCGAATGCCCGCTTGATTCAAGGAAATTTTTGGAGTTTTTCTCCAAGATTTGACCGGCCAGATTTTGGAAATGCTCGGAGAGATTTTGCCGCAGGCCCTCCAGCTCGAATTGGTGGGCCTTGATGCGCTCCTCCAGGCCTCTCTTTTCGGCCGCGACGGCGCTGGATTCTTTTTCCAGCGAGAGGACGCGCCCTTCCAGCGCGGCTTTTTCCCCGGCCAGGCGCTCCTTGTCCTCCTTTTCATGCGCGAGATTCGCGCGCAGAGTGGTTTCGGTGTTTTTGGCGAAGGAGAAGAAAACTAAATAGCACAGCGCGGCGCCGGCTAAAATGCCAAGAATGAGCGCGAGCGCGGACGAAATCATCACTTCGCGGCCCTCTTGAGGCGGGGCACGTCCGCGAAGGTCAGGACCTGCGCGCGGCAGCTCTTGCCCGCCTCCAGGTAGAGCTTGAGTTTGGCCAGGCAATCCTCCCAGCCCGCGGCGCAGCCGGAGTAGCGCTTGTCCGCGGCCCGGCTCTTGGAAAATCCCGCGTGGACCAACGTCACCTCGCAGCCGCGGCGCTTGGGGCGGATGAAGAAGCTGGCCAAAAGCGGGATGTCCTTCTGGCGCGAGGCCTTCCACAGCCAGGCCACTTTGCGCCCCGGATCCAGGTCCACGAAGACGCCCTCGCTCTCGCCGCGCGCGACGTGCGGCGGGAAGGGCGTGCGGGAGTCGGGCGCGCGCAGCTTGGGCCAAACCATGCGGAAACGCCCGGCGTTTCTGGCGTCTGTTTCCGCGCCTTCAAGCCACCAGCGGCAGAGCCTGGTCGCCGAGGTCAGCGCTCGGTAGACGTCGTCGGCCTTGGCCTGGATGTCCAGGCTCAAGCGCAAATCGCGCGTCCGAGCCAGGCTCACCGCGCCGCCCCGGAGGGCCCGTCTTTCATCAGAAAAAAAGTGTTGACCAGCGTGTTGAACTGGGCGAGGTGCTCGGCGTAGCCCGCGTCCGTGGCGGGATAAATGAGGACGTAGAAGCCGTCTGAAACCGGCGCGACCACGTAGGCGTGCTTCTGCGGGATAAACCGTTTGCCGGTGCGCGGGTCGGTCAGCACGCCCCAGCGCGCGCCGGCGGGCGCCGGAGCCGGGGAGAGCACCACGAAATGCTCGGCTTTTATTCCCGAGACCAGAACTTGAGCGATAGGTTGGGCCAGCTGGGATTGGGGGCCGTAGACCTCGCGCAGGGTCTGCCGGATGTAGTCGTCCGCCCCGGTGTACATCTCCAAGGAACCGTCCCGCAGCCGGTGCGAGGCGTAGTCGCGGTACCAGCGCACGCTCAGGCTCGGAGCGCCCAGATAGAACTTCGGATCGAAGGGACCGATGAATGTGGTGTCCGTATAATGCTCTCCCTCGTGATCGGTGACGACCTTCCAGCGCCACGGGGCCAGGCAGCGGAAATCGCCGCGGACCGAGGCATAGGCCGCGTATTTGGGGGCGCATCCCGCCAGGACGGCCGCCATGAGGGCGGCGGCGCCGAGGCGAAGGGTGATCTTTCGGCTCATGGTTTGCCTGCCATATCCTTGGGATGCAAACCATTTCCGTTGGTCATGGGGCGGGATGAGTATAACAGGGAAGGACGTTGTTTTCCATGATAAATCGAGAGGGGGCTAAAGGCGCTCCACCGCGGCGGCGATGCCCAGGCCTCCGCCCACGCAGATGGCCGCGGCGCCGCGCTTTTTGCCGCGCCGGGCAAGCTCCAGGAGCAGCGTGTGGACCAGCCGCGCGCCAGTCCCGGCGAAGGGATGGCCCAGGGCCAGCGCGCCGCCGTTGACGTTGAGTTTGTCCGGGTCCAGGCCCAGTTCCTTAAGATCGACCAAGGTCTGGGAGGCGAACGTTTCGTTGATTTCGAATAAATCCACCGAGGCAATGGGCCAGGACAGCCGGGAGAGAAGCTTTTTTATGGCCGCAGCCGATCCCTCGGCCATGCGCTCGGGCAAGAGACCCACCACTTCGGCCCCGACCAGGCGGCCTAGCGGCTTTTTGCCCGCCGCGGCCTTGGCGTCGGCCAGGATGAGCGCCGAGCCGCCGTCCACGATGGCGTGCGTGTTGGCGCTGGTGGCGTCGCCGCCCTCGTGGAGGAGCTTTGACCGCGCGAAATAATCGTCGTCCGGGTTTTCCCGGATGGCGTCGTCCTGGAGAACGTCGGCCACGGGGACGATTTCCATCCGGAAAAGCCCGGCGGCCCGGGCCGCCGCGGCGCGCCGGTGGCTCTGTCCGGCCCAGGCGTCCTGCTCCTTTCGGGCCACGCCCATCTCTTTTGCCACGGCCTGGGAGGTCTCCGAGATGGCGCGGCCGCACCAGATGTCGTTGAAGGAGGGCACGAACGTGCTCAGCGGCACGCGGCTGGAGACGTCCGCGCCGCAGGCCAGGACCAGGGAATGCCGGCCCGAGGCGATTTCCCCGGCCGCGACGCGCAGGGCTTCCAAACCCGCGCCGCAGGCCAGATTCACGGTCGTGCCGGTCAGGCGCGGCTCGGCTTTCAGGCGCTGGGCCACGTAGCGCGCCCCGTAGCAGGCATGCGGGCCGACGTGGTAGCAGTTGCCGAAGACGATGAAATCAAGCGCGCCCGCGGCGAGCCCGGCGCGGGAGAGCGCGCCGCTTGCGGCGGCGCCGGCCAAGTCGAAGGGGTCCGTGCCCGCCAGGGCGCCGCCCTTGCCGCCTTCGGGCTTTTCGCCGCGGCTCCAGACCGTAAAGGGCGTGCGGGCTCCGGAAAGAATGAAGATTTCGGGCGTCATTTTCAGGCTATTTTACTACAAACCCCGTCGGGAATGCTTGATTTTTTCGGATGAAATCGTATATAATTTAGAAATACGATTTAGATAATGTCGGATAATTAATGATAAAAGATGGACACTGGCTTCCGGGGAGATCATGCACCTTAAATCCATAGACATTGTCGGCTACAAGTCGTTCGCGGCGAAAACTCATCTAGATTTAGGGTTGGGCATTACCGGAATCATCGGCCCCAACGGCTGCGGCAAGTCCAACATCATGGAATCCGTGCGCTGGTGCCTGGGCGAGATGTCGTGGAAATCCCTGCGCGCCGATTCCATGGTGGACGTCATCTTCGCCGGCACGGCCAAACGCCAGCCCCTGTCCATGGCCGAGGTGACGCTCACGTTCGACAACTCCCAGAACATGCTGCCCGTGCAGTTTTCCGAGATAACCGTCTCGCGGCGGCTGTTCCGTTCCGGTGAGTCCGCGTATTTCCTCAACAAGACCCAGTGCCGCCTGCGCGACATCCGGGAGCTTTTCATGGACACGGGCCTGGGAGGGGACGGCTACGCCATCATCGATCAGGGCGGAGTGGATTTAGTCCTCAACTCCAACGCGGACGATCGCCGGGCCATTTTCGAAGAAGCCGCGGGGGTCTCCAAGTACAAGGCCAAGCGCGAGGAAGCCCTGCGCAAGCTGGAGCGCGTCGAGGCGGACATCTCCCGCCTGCGGGACTCGGCCGTGCTCATCGATGAGCAGGTGCGCAAGCTCGATTCCGACGCGCGCAAGGCCAAGCTCTACCAGAAGTACAAGGAAGAGCTCGCGGCTCTTGAGGCCGGGCAAGTCTTGCGGCAGATGTCGGATTTGGACGCCCGCCTCGCCGAGGCGGCGGGCCAGTGCCGCCCGATGGAGGAGGATTTGGGCCGGCTGCGCGTCGAAATCGACGGCGAGGGGGCCCGCATCGCGGCCCTGAACCTCGAAAAAGCCAACGCGCAGAATGAGATGATCGCGGCTAACGGCCGCATCTCCGAGACCAAGGCGGAGATTTCGGGCGCCGAGGTCCAGAAATCGTTTTGTGATTCGACCGGCGAGGACGCCCAGAAGCGCCTCGACGCGCTCGCGGCGGAAACCTCCGGGCTGCTGTCCCGGCTGGAGCAGATGGACCCGGAAATGGGCCGCGCCCAGTCCGAGGCGGAGAACGCCCGCGCCGAGGAATCCCGGATGCGCGAGGAGTCTTCCGGCGAGGAAGCCCGCGCCGAGGAATTGTCCCAGCGCTGCGCCCAGTCCGGCCGCGCGGCCGAGACTTTGCGCGAGGAAGCCCTGCGCGCCGCGGAGGTCGCCCTGTCTTTGCGGCGGGAGCGCTCCCGCTTGGAGTCCGATTTTGCCAACCAGGATTTTGCCGTGCGCCAAAGCCTGCGCGATTTGGAAAAAGACGGGGCGCGCGTCTCGGCCCTGCGGCAGGAGCTGGACTCCGTCCGCGCCGCGTGGGAGACGCTCAAGGCGGAAGCCTCCGCCAAGCGCGAAGCCGCCGCGGCGCTGGAGGCTGAATTTTCTTCCGCGCGCGAGAGGTATAAGGCTGCCGCCGAAGCCGCGGCCGCACGCCAGTCCGTCTTGACGCTCTCTCGCGCCAGGCTGGAGGCGGCCGAGACCCGCGGCCGGCAAAATCCCTATTGGACGGGAGCGCAGACGGTTTTAGGCGCCGGCATCCCCGGCGTCGTGGGCATGGTGGGAGATATTCTCCGCGCGCCTGAAGATGTCGCGCCGCATCTCGAGGACGCCCTGGGCGAACGGCTCTACGCGGTGGTCTGCGAGGACTCCGTGGCGGCGAAGGCTTGCGTCGAGCTTTTGCGCGCGACCGGCCGCGGCCGCGGCCGGTTCTTGGTGCTGAGCACCCTTTCTTCCGCGCTGGCGGAGCGTTCGTATCCGCCCGAGTCCCTGCCGTTTTTGTCCCGCTTGAGCGTTGCTCCGGCGCATGAGTCCGTGGCGCGCTTTTTGCTGGGCGAGATGTATTCCCTCGACAAGGCCTTGTTCTCCGATCATTGGGTTTGCGGCGGATCGGACGAGGCGCTGGAAGACTCCATGGGCCCGGCCCGCATCGGCGTTCTGCGCGAGACCATCGCGCAAGACGAGGCGGAGTGCTCCCGTCTGGCAGCGGAAAAAGCGGACAGCGAGGCCGGCATCGCGCGCAAAGAGACGGAGCTTGCCGCGGCGCGCGCGGCGCTGGCCACGGCCGAGGCCGAGGAAAAAATCGCCGCCGCCCAAATCGAGGATCGGACCGCGTCCCTGGACGCGGCGCGGCAATCGGCGGCCGTTTCCGAGTCCGAAGCGGCCCAAGGCCTCAAGAATTCCTCCCTTATTAAGGAAGAGATCGCGGCCAAGAACCTCGGCATCGCCGAGCTTGAGCGCGCCGAGGCCGAGGCCAAGAGCAAGGAAACCGCCGCGGCCAAGGAGTTCGGCAACCTCCGCGAAGAGTCCGCCGCGGCCCGCGCGGGCATGGAAGCCGTCCGCTCCCGGCTCAAGGCGGCCCAGGAAAAGACGACGTTTTTAGAGAAGGACCTTCAGCGGCTCGCTCAGGAAAAATCCGGATTGGAGGATTTGCTGTCCCGGCGCGAACGGGAACGGACCGATCTGGAGGCGAAAAAAACCGAGATGGCCGCGAAGGCCGCGGAGCAGGAAGCGCGGCGGCAGGCGCTCACGGACACGCTCTCCGAGTTCGAGATTACGGCCCAAGGCAAGGCGTCGCGGCTGCAGGACTTGGAGTCCGCCGCCGCCCAAAAAGAGGAGTCCCTGCGCGGGCTGCGCGAACGAGGCGAGGACCTGCAGGCCAAGCTTCACGCGCTCGAAGTCGAGAGCAGCTCTTTGCGGGCCACGCGGGAAGCCTTGTCGCGCCGGCTCTCGGAGGAGCTGGGGCTTTCCGCCGATGAGGCCCGGGAAAAATACGGATCGCAAAACGCCGAGCCCGAGAAAATCGAGTTTTTGAAGCGCCGGGTCGCGAGCCTGGGCAACGTGAACATGGCCGCGCCCGAGGAGTACGAGGCCCTGACCGCGCGGCAGTCCTACCTCGCCTCGCAGATCGAGGACTTGAACAAGGCCGAGGAGGATTTGAAGTCCGCCATCCAGAAAATCAACAGCGCGACGCGCGAGAACTTCCGGCAGACCTTCACCGAGGTCCGCGAGCATTTCCGACGGCTGTTCTCCGTCCTCTTCGAGGGCGGCGAGGCGGACTTAATCCTGAGCGATCCGGACAACATGCTGGAATCCGGCATCGAGATCATGGCCCAGCCCCCGGGCAAGCGCCTGCAGAACATCACGCTGCTCTCGGGCGGGGAAAAGACCCTGACCGCCATCGCGCTCTTGTTCGCCTTCTTCCTGGTCAAGCCCTCGCCGTTTTGCATGATGGACGAGGCCGACGCGGCCTTGGACGACGCCAACGTGGAGCGCTTCGGCCAGCTCCTTAAGGAATTCGAGACGCGCACGCAGTTCCTCATCGTCAGCCACAACAAGCGCACCATGGAGGCGGCCGACGTCATTTACGGCGTCACCATGGAGGAGATGGGGGTGAGCCAAATCGTCTCCGTGGATCTGCGCAGGAAGCCAGCGTCCGCGTCCGCGCCCGCCGCGGCCCAGCCGTCCTCGGATCCGGCCCGGGCCTAGGCGCGCCCGGCTTTGGAGCCGCCGGGATGATCTACGGGGTTTTTTCCGACGTCCACTCCAATTTGGAGGCCCTGACGAGGGTCCTGGAGTTCCTTGAATCCGCGGGCGCCCGGGCGTATCTCTGCTGCGGCGACTTGGTCGGCTACGGCCCCAACCCCAACGAGTGCCTGGACAAAGTGCGCCGGCTCCCCAACCTCGGCGCCGTCTGCGGCAACCACGATTTGGCGGCCATCGGGCGCATGGATCCGGGGTGGTTCAACGCCTACGCGCGCGAGGCGGTGTCGTGGACGCGGCAAGAGCTCTCCCCCGAGTCCTTGAAATACTTGTCCTCGCTCAAGCCGCGGTTGGACGGGTCGGAGTGGACCCTGGCGCACGGCACGCCGCGCAAGCCCGCGGACGAGTATTTCTTGAGCGCGCTGCAGTTCAAGCAGAGCCTGGGTTTGGTCAAGGCTTGGCCGCTCTTCGTCGGGCACAGCCATATGCCGCTGTGCTTTAGGCCCGCGCCCGGAGGCGAGGTCCAAATGTCCCTGATCGAGGATGGGCAGGAAATTCTCCTCAGTCCGGAAGAGAGGGCGGCCTTTAATCCCGGCTCCGTGGGCCAGCCGCGAGACCACGATTTCCGCGCGTGCTGCGCCCTCTACGATTCGGAGAAAAGAACCGTCCGCGTCGCGCGACTGGCCTATGACGTGGCCGCGGCGCAGGCTAAAATCCGCCGCGCCGGGCTGCCCGAGTTTCTGGCCCAAAGACTCGAACTCGGCCGCTGACCTTCGGCCCAGAAGCCCGCTGGGCCTTTTGCCTGGAAGCCTTGGGACCTCCGGCCCATGCCCGCTCCGCGGCCGAATGTTATCATGGGGCGTCCGTCGTTCAAAGCGAATCCATGCACAAAAGAACGAAAAAGACGTTTTCATCCGGCGCGGGCCTCGCGCCGATGCCGCAGGCGGCCGGCCGCCTGCAGGCGTTTTCCCCGGCGCCGCGGCGCACGATATTGTCCTTCGAGCGCCGCATCCAGGCCTATTTCTGGAGCTCAAGCCGGGAAAAATCCCTTGCCCGCTGATCCGGCCGCCGCTCCTCGCCGCCTCGCCAAGCGCCGAAGAGGCGTTCTTCTTTTCGCGCTCTCCCTGCTCGCCGCGGACCAGGCGCGGGCGGCATACAATCCTCTTATGAGCACGGATTTCATCAGCATCAGCCAATGGCTGAGCCAGAACATCGCGCAGGGTCTGGCGTTCAACGCCGGCGAGACCTTCGATCCGCCGCGGGAGGTCAAGGATCGGCGGCTTCAGCCCGACATCAGCGTCGGCGCGGGCTTTCTGCCGCTGGACACGGCCAAGTTTCCCGCAACCCCGGCTCTGACCGGGCAGGGTATCAACGCCGCGGGTTTTTTCCCTTCTCACGTCCTTTTCCCGAACCTCGTGATGCACTTGCGCGCCGGGCTGCCCCACCGCTGCGACTTCGCCCTGCGCGCCGCGGACATGACCACCCCGCCGGGCTACAAGCTTTCCAGCAGTCTTTACGGCCAAGGGCAAAGCAATTCTTTGGGCTTCGATTTGCGCAAGCATTTCCTGGGGCGGGACGGGGATCCGATGGTCACCGTGAGCGCGGACTACAACTATGTCTTCGGGTGGTTTAATTTCCATGAAACGCTGCCTGTGGACGTGGAAAATATTGGAATCGTCAATAATCTCGCGGGTAATTTGCGTTGGAGCGTAGCCAGCTACGGCTTAAATTTCGTCGTCAGCCAGCAGTACGGCCGCTGGACGCCTTTCGTCGGCTTGGGCTACAACCATGCCGCCGGTTCCGTTTCGGCGGGGCTTTCCGACACTGGCGACTCAAATTTGTTCACGCCGATTATCGGACAAGGAGCTTCGAAGGTGACGCCGGATCAGGCGCGCGGGCTTTTGGGCTGGCAGTGGACCCGCGGCTGGATCGATTACTTCGCCGAGGGAGAAATCGAGGCGGCGGGCCCAGAAAGCGGAAAGGTTTGGATTTTGCAGGCAGGCATTTCCCTGCCGTTCTACATCGGGATGAAGAGCAAGAACAAGAGCGCCGAGGGAATCCTCGATCGGGATTCCACCGCGCCGCTGGGCGCCGGCGCGTCCCAGCCCGTGTTCATGCGCTGAGCATCGGGTCCCCTAGGACTTTTGCCCGGCGTTTCGTAGGACTTTAGACACTCTTTTTCCCGCCTTATTAATCTTAACATCAACATTCGAGACATGGCGCGCTCTATCAATATCGTGACTACTAAAAAGGCAATCGCGGCGGGCTTGGCCGCGGCGCTTTTGGCGCTGACGCCGGGCCTGCCCTGCTATCAGGCCCTGGGCGCGGAGTTTTCCGCGGACGGGGCCGGAGGCCCGGAAGCGCTATCCGTTCCCATCGGCGCCGCCGCTGATTTTTCCGGATTTTCTCCGGTGGCGGGCGCGCTGTCGGAGACGAATGTGCCGGGCATCTCCGCGCTGCCCGCGGGCGCGGAGGTTCCGCCTTCGGTCGAGGTCCTTTCCGCGGCGCCTTCCGCGCCAACAGCGCGCCCCGAAGAAGCGCCCGCGGAGAAAACGGCCGAACGCCCGGCCGCGGTCGATCCAAGTCTGGAGACGCCGCCGGACGTCGCTGGCCCGCGCGGCGAGTCCGCGGCCGGTTCGAGGCCGGACTCCGCTCGCGCCGTTGGCGAAGCGGGGCGCCCGTTCCGGCCGCTGCTTCGGCTTAAAAAAATAGCCTCCGCCTTGGGGCGGCTGGTAACGCCCCGCGCCGACAGCGCGAGCCTTAAATCCGGCTCCGATCGCATTTTTGATTTCGCTTCCGCGGGAAGCGCCTCCACAGGTGCGGCGCCCCTCGTCGCGGCGCCAGTTTCCGAAAAAGCGGTTCCGGCGTCGGGACTTGGTCCGGTGGACGCGCCGCGGGACGAGGCCAAAGCGGCGATTCCAGAGAACGCCACTTCGGGAACGACCAAGAGCCAGCCGCCGCGATCTTTGCGGGAATGGATTTTTGGCCCCATCCGCTCGGCCGCGCGCCTCACCCGGAATGCCGCGGCCAGGACGCGGGAACTTTTGTTCGGCGATCCGGCGCTGGCCTGGACCACGCGGTCATTGAGGGGGCAGCGCTTGGCGGCGGCCGGGCTGGGAGTGGCCGACGCCGCATTGCCGTTGGCCACGGCCGCCGTCATCGGCGCGCTGTTGGACGCCGGGCGCGCGGCTCACGGCGCCGCCGCCTTGCCGCATTTGTGGTGGCTTGTGGGCGCGTCCGTCGCCTTGTCGCTCGCCTCCGCGGTCTCGTGCTGGTTTTTCACCTACCTCTACCGCGCGGTCGGGTTGCGCGCCGCCTATCATTACCGCGCGGCTTTGGCGCGCAAATTCGGGCAGCAGGAGATGGCTTTCCATCTGGAAAAGCAGCATGAGTCCAGCGCCCTGGCCAGCCGCGTCTTGAACGACACCAACTACCTGTCCTTTAAAAACGTGAACACCCCCATGGATTGGCCGATGGGCGTCGTCATGCTTGTCGTGGGAGGAACGCTCTTGGTCTCCCAAAGCCTCCTCATCAGCGCGGCGGTCGCCGTCATCGTTATCCCGGCGGCCATTTTCATGGCCCGCTACGGCCGGGAGCTGGCCAGGCTGAATTTCGAGCAGACCGCCCGCCAAGCGGAGCTCACCCAGCGCTCCCAGGAAAGTTTGCGGCAGGTGCGTGCGGTGAAGATTTTGTCTTCCCTGGATTTAGAAATGGCGCGCTTCAAGGAGAAGGCCCGGGAAATCATGGATTTGGGCGTGGCGCAGGCGCGCATCCAGGCCAAGATCGCGCGGCTGGGCCTCATCATGGGGTTCTTCACCCAGCAGTTTGTTTTCCTTTTAGGCGGACTGGGGCTTTCAGGCCGCCTGGGCCGCGCGATCAAGCCCATCACTTTCGGCGGCATCACTCAGATGGCGACCTACTCGGGCTACGCCAGCGTGGGCGCGAGCCAGTTGACCAATGATTACCTCCGCTTCAAGCAGTACGAGGGGGCCTCGCAGATCGTGCGCAGCTACTTGGGCCGGACGCCGCTCGTCACGGACGCGCCCAATGCCGAAAAACTCGCCGTTCTCGAGGGGGACGTGCGCTTCGAGGATGTGAGCTTCTCCTACGGCGGGGGCAAGGACGCTCCCGCGCTCAAGGACGTGAGTTTTCAGGCCCGCCCGGGCGAAACCGTGGCCATCGTGGGAACCACGGGCGCGGGCAAGAGCACCATCGCGAAGCTCCTTCTGCGGCTTTGGGACGTCGGCGACGGCCGCATCCTCATAGATGGCCGCGACGTGCGCGGGCTCGAGCGCCGTTCCTACCTGAGCCGCGTGGCTGTGGTCCAGCAGGACACCCGGCTCTTCAACGACACGGCGCTCTACAACATGACCTACGGAAGCTTCAACGCCTCCCGCGAGGACGAGCTTTCGCCCGGGCAGAAAGAGCGCCTGGAGCGCGCCATCCGCATGGCCAAGGCCGACTTCATCTTCGACAAGGCGCGTTTCCCCGAGGGCCTTGCGACGTCTGTCTCGGAGGGCGGCTCGCGGCTCTCCGGCGGCGAGCGACAGCGCATCGGCATCGTCCGCGCCATGCTGCGCGACGCCCCGCTGCTCATCTTGGACGAGGCGACCGCCAAGCTCGACGGCCCCTCCGAGCGGGTCGTTCAAAACGCGCTCGAGCGCGCGGCCGAGGGAGAGGGCGGCCGGCGCCCCACGGTCATCGTCATCGCCCACCGCCTGACCACCATTCGCCGCGCGGATCTGATTTTGGTCATGGATAAAGGAAGAATCGTGGAGCGAGGCACCCACGAACAGCTTTTGGCGAAGAACGGAGTCTACGCGCGCCTCTGGCGTGACGGCGGCTATGATGAGCCCGCCTCCGCCCAGACGGCCGCGTCCGAGGCGCCCGCCGTCTCAGGGCGGGAAGAAAATTCGTCTGTCGATCCGGAGGCGGCTTCCGCCGGACTCGCTGCGCGCTCGGCGCGCCGCCGCGGCCGCGCGTTCGGCGCTTTTTTGCGCCGGCAAATTCGCGGCGTCCGCCTGCAGGCGCGGCGCTTCTATCTCGCGCTGGCCCAGTTGGCCGCGGGCGACAAGGAGGTCAAGCCCCACCTTAAGCCCTACCGCAAGAAAATTTTCTCCGCGGTCGCGCTCATGACCGCGGACGCCGCCCTGGCCGTCCTTTTGTCCAAGGCCACCGGCTCGCTTTTGGACGCCGCCGCCTCCGCTCTAGGCGTCGGGGCGCTGTCCTCCGGCGTGGTTTTGGCGCTCTGGATCGCGGTGGTGTCGGGAACCTTCTTGGCGCGCCTCCATGTGCAGCCCAAGAGCGTCTACTTGAATAACGCCCTGCAGTCGTGGCTGAAGTTCGACTTGAGCGCCGCGCTCTTCGAGAAGCTCCACCGGCGGGAAATGTCCTTTCATATGGAAAAGGAGCACAACTCCGGAGCGCTGGCCGCGCGCATCACCAACGACGTGACCAGCCTGGTCGCCAAGAACACGGCGGTGCGCTTTCCCATCCTGGCCTGCCTGCTCAAGGCGGGAGTGAGCGCCTTCCTGCTCGTGCACGCCAGCTGGCTGGTCGGCCTTCTGGTCTTGGCGATGGTTCCGGTGCTGGGCGTCGTCAACGGCTGGGCCGGGCAGAAATCCGAGCGGCTCTACACCCTTTTCAGCCGGCGCCGGGCCGAGGTGGGCCGCGCCAGCCAGGAATCGTTCGAGAATATCCAGACCGTCAAGGTGTTCGGCCAGGAAGACCAGGAGGCCGAGCGCCTGGGCGGGAAGATGAAGGCTTTGGCCGACGTGGGCGTCGAGCAGGCCAAGCCCATGGCCTATTCCGCGATTTTGACCGACGCCCTGACCACCTTCGCGACGGGGAATTTTATCTATATCCTGGGCGCCTTGTTCATGGCCGGCGCCCTGTCTTTCGGGGTCGGCTGGGGATTTTCCATCGGAAAAATCGCGGCGATGACCTTCTACGCCGCGCTCCTCAAGGACGGCCTCACCGGCTTGTCGCAGACCTGGATGAACTTTAAGACCATGCATGGAGAGACCAAGGTCGCGCGCCGCTGGCTGACGGCGAAATCGCGCATCGCCGATGGCGCCGATTCGGCGCCTTTGCCCGAAGGCTCGGGCGACGTGCGCTTCGAGAACGTCGGCTTCCGCTACCGCGCCGCGGGCGACCCCGCGCTCAATGGGATTTCTTTCGAGGCCAAGCCCGGGGAGACCATCGCGTTCGTCGGCGAATCGGGTTCGGGCAAGAGCACGATTCTGGGCCTGCTCCAGCGTCTCTGGGAGCCGCAGTCGGGACGCATCCTCATCGACGGGCAGGACGTGGGCAAGACGACGCTCGAGAGCTTGAGCCGCGCCATGTCGGTCATCCCCCAAGATCCGCCTATCTTTGACGAGAGCCTGCGCTACAACATGCTCTACGGAACTCGCAGAGTGACCGAGGCGGAGCTTCTCGCCGCCATCCGCATGGCCCGCGCGGAGTTCTACAAGGACCTGCCGCAGGGCCTAGACACCCGCGTCGGCGAAGGCGGCAACCAGCTCTCCGGCGGCCAGGCCCAGCGCGTGGCCATCGTGCGGGCGCTCCTGAAGAAGTCGCGCATTCTCGTCCTTGACGAGGCCACCGCGGCGCTGGATAAATCCACGGAGCGGGACGTGCAGGCCGCCATCGACGGCCTGCGCCGCGGCGGCGCGGGCTCGGGCCGGCCGACCACCATCGTCGTCGCGCACAACCTTCCCACCGTGGTCAACGCCGACAGGATTTTCGTCATGAGCAGGGGCCGCATCGTCGCTTCCGGCACCCACGCGGAACTTCTCAAGACCAGCAGCGTCTATCGCGGCTTGTGGTCCGCCTTCTCGGGCCGCCCGTCGCAAAAATAATCGCGACCCGTAGGGCCCAGCGCCGCGTGGGCCCATTACCCGGGCCTCTTTGGGTCCTTTGACCCTGAAGGCCGCGCGGGCCTGCCGCTATAATGACACGCGAAGCAAACGCCATTTCAAGGGGGAGTCAATGCGCTCTAAGAAGCTCGCGGCGGTCCAAGGATCGCTCTTTGCCGTGCTGTTGCTTTGCGGATGGGGATGGAGCGCGGAAATCGGCGGCGAAGGCGGGGCTCCTATCGGCGCCGAGAACGCCACTCCCATCGAATCCGTCGAGAACCTCTCCGTCGCCGCTCCCCTCGGCACGCTGCCGGGTTCCCAGGATTTATTTCTGAGCCAAGAAGCCCTTGGTCTGGGCCGGGATGCGAGCCTGCCCCGGCTTCCTTCGGCGACGGCGCCCGCGGCGATGCCGAGCGAATCGGCGCCGGCGGCGTTCATCGGCGAATCCGCGGCGGTCCCAGGTGAAACGCCCATGGCGCCCTCGATTGAGCCCTCCGCGCGAACTTTGGCCGCGGCTTCCGAAAAAAACCATCCTAATATTTCCGCCCAAACTCAGGCCCTCCAAATCGCGGCGGGCGTGTCCGCGGCCCAGGGCAGTGGCTCCCAAAGCCCTGCTTCCGGCGCGGCGCTGGAGACGGGCTTTGACGGCGCCGCGGTCCAGGCCATGGATCCCGTCGTCGCCGAGGACTTGCGAACGTCTTATCCCCGCGTGGTGTTCATTGAGGACGGCTTCGCCGGCCCGGTGTCCGAAAAAACGGTCGCCTCCATCGAGAAGCTGCTAGACGCCGGCGTCCACGTCGTGTTCATGACCCAACGCCGGCTTAAAGGGCCGGACTCGGCGGAAACGATTCTCGTTTCCCGCTTAAGGAACCGCCAGACCAACCCGCTTATCATCGCGTCGTACGGCGGCGCGAAAATTTCCGTCGCGAGCCGCGCGGAGAATCCGAAATCCCTCATTGAGGATCAGCCGGGTTTCAATGAAAAAGCCGTCTCTCTCATTCAGAGCGTCACGGAGAAGATAAACAAAACGCTGTCCAAGGGCGCGAGCCTGCGGGGGGAGTTTCTCCCCGCGGCGGATCACCCGCTGGCCTATGCCCTTGAAATTCCGGCTGAGGTTTCCGAGGCGAAAGTGGCGGAGATCAAGAAGAACGTTTTGTCCCGCTACAACCGGGCCCTTGCCGCCGCCGGCCTTCCCTATCGGCTGCGCGCTTCCGCCGGCGATTCGCGCCAGATGACGGTGTCCGCCATGCCGCTTTCCTCTTCCTTGCCCCGGATTTACCGCGCGCTGGGCGAACGCTTCGCCGAGGAAAGCCTCATGGACAAGTCCGATAAATTCCTGGTTCTGGCCGCCCAGTCGAAATTGGGGATGGCCGCGCGCTTCCCCGCGGCGGCGGACGTCCAAGTGGTCAAGTCCGCCGGAGACCTCGACGCTTTATTGGGCGCGGTGCTCAAGGACAACCAGCTGCCCGGCGTGTCGGTCAAGCTGGGCAAGCTCCGGCAGTACGTGGAGTACTGGGAGCCTAAGCATAGGATGCGGACGCCGGACGACGGCGACGGCTTTTCCGGCGGTGTTTCGGGGGGATCGCGCTCATCGGGCTCCGGAGCGGTGGACAAGGATTTCGCGCGCTATACCGGGGGGATCATCAATCAACTGATGGCCTTCCTTTACGAGCAAATCAACCGCGGCAACCACGCCATGACGAACCTTTCCGCGGTCGAGGCGAAGCTGCGCCAGATGTGGTACTTGCCGCTTAAGCACGGCGTTTTCGTGGACCAGGGGCTTTTGAAGGTCATGCACACCAAGGCGTGGAAGTCGCGCCAGCGCGGCTATCTGGAGTACGCCAACAGCTATCTGATCAACTTCTACCTGCGCGAGCTTTACGAATACTCCGTGGCCGCGGCGGACATCCGGGCGCATCTCCTGAGGCTCAAGACCGATTGGAACAGCGGCGTGGCCGTCGATTTCCGCTCGGCCGCGACCGGCCGCGAGTACAAGATTCATACGCGCATCCCGCGGACCATGTGGCGCGACACCGCCCAGGGACGGGTCCTCGAGGCCTACGCCTACCGGACCGGCAAGGAGTCGTTCGGGGACGGCGAGGAGCTTTACGCGCAAATCCTGGCCATGGCGCTTTTGAAGGGCGACGCCAGGATGGGCCCGGACGGAAAATGGCACATGGGCGCGCCCGACGGCCCGGCGATCTCCAAATTGAAGGTTCAAATTGAATACCGCTCGGGGCACCGCACCTGGACGTTCGATCCGGAAGAATTCCTGCAAGGCCGCGAGCAAGGCGGCATCGCCCAGGGCCCCATCGCTCAGCGGATTACCAGCGCCATCGAACGGATGGAGGCGGATCCGGAGTACGAAGCTTACTATAGCGAGCAGGAACAGGGAATTTCCAAGTCCGACTGGGATAAGAAAAAGGCCACGACCCGCCGCGCGCAGAAAGCGGCCAAGTCGCGCAAGGCCAACGCCGCGGCGCGCGCCGCCGCGAAGGCCAAGTGAGAGCGGCCATGAAGCGAAGCCTCTGGATCGTCGCGGCGCTGACGCTGCTTTCCGGCGCGCTTCATGCCGCCCCGGAGGAAGTTTCCATGGGCGCGGCCCCCGTTTCGGTCGAAGCGCTGCCCGCGTTTCCAGCCCAGTTGGGCGCGGGCCAGGCTCTGTCGGCCGGGCTCGTTCCGGACGCGGATCAAACGCTTGTCCAAGGCGCTCTCGGCGTGGAGGCGACCATTCCCTCTCTCGCGGCTTCGGCGGCGGACCTTCCGGCGGCGAGCGCTGTCCCCGGTTCCGTTTCCGCCTCGGCGCAGGAGAAAGGAGTTTTGGAGCAAGCCGCGGCCGCGCCGGTTTCCGCCGGGGTTTCGTCCAACGCCCAGGCTCCCGCGCCATCTAAGACGGGCAAGACCGGACGCGCGGGCGCGCGCGCGGTCCTCGGGGCCTTGGCCGCCGGTGTCGAGAGCGGCAAGCCCGGCGAGATGGTCTCTGCGTTGGGGCTCTACGACGGTGACGCCGCGAATTCTTTCGGCGGCGACGTCGCCGCGGACGAGGGCGCTTCCGCCGCGGAAAGCCTCGAGGTTTACTTCAGCCGCCACGATAAGAAAGCTCTTGAGTCCTCGTCCGCCTTTACGACCATCCGCCTCATGGACACGTCCGGACGGCGGTGGCACTGGGGCCGCTTCCGCCGCGGCGCCAAAATCAACATCCACGCGGGCAGCCACATCCTCTTTGTGTCCCAGGTGCAGAACGCCGCGACCAAGGCCATAGGGATGCTGATCAAGGCCGATTTCGCGGGAGTTTATTCGAAGGAATTCATCAGCCGCCACGGCATCGCGGCCGTCCGCAAGCGCTTGGTGGAGGATTTGGCCGCGCGCAATGCCAGCAAACCCGTGGATCTTCAGTCCCAGGTGCGGGTGGTGCATTTCATGCCTTTCGGCGAGGCCAAGCAGAAAATCGCCGAGAACAAGCGGGGGGAGGCCTTCGGCGCCGTGGTCGAGCGCCGCAATTATGCCATTCCCTCGGCCTTGGCCGAAGCGTCGAAATTCCTGCCCAAAGCAGTCGTGCTCGATTTGAGCCTTTTCCCCCAGGGCGTGCCGCCGGAAATCATCGAGGACATAAACAAGCTGATGAACGCCGGGGTTTACTTCATCCTGACGACGGACAAGCCGCTCTCCGGCCCTGATTCCGCCGAGGAAATCCTCACCAAGCGCCTGAGCCCCCTGCAGAAGGACAAGTTCCACCGCTACAAGCTGGTGACCCTGGCGGACAACGGAAACACCCTGGCCACCTACGATGGGAAATTCCCGAAGCCGATTCCCATGCCCCGATTTGATCGCGGCCAGCGGGATCTCATGAATTTGGCCGCCCAGGAACAGGGCGTTTTCAAGCCTGAAATCGACAGGCCCGACGCCTTCGCGGCGCCGGTTCCCGAGGGCATCGCTCCCGAGGCGTTCAAGACCCGCTACGAGGCCTCGCTGCAAAAGCTCGGGCTTTCCGCGCGGCAGTACAAGATAAGCGTCATGTCCGGGCGAGACGGCGCGCTTGTCGTCCTGCGGCCCTTGGACACGGGCAGCGCCATTCCCGTGGCCTTGACCCTCCTGCAGGACCGCCAGCAACTCTACGTCAACCCCAGCGACATGATGGTCATCAGCCGCGACCCGCTGCTCTTGGCCGCGACGAAGGGCGCGCTCCAGCCCGCGGCCATGGACCAAAGCCTCGACGGCGAGGCCGCGGCGGATATGGCCTTCGCGTCCCTTCTTCCGGAGTACAGGAACAATAAGCCGGGAGATTTGGCCACGTCGGCGTCGGGAATCTCGTCCTTTCTCCAGCACCGCAACTACGAGGGCGGCCGGCGCGAGACCGTGGAGATGTTCCTGGGCCACGTGATGCACTCCGCCTTCAACTGGGCGATTTGGCGCTACCGCGCCGACGGAGTCTTCCCGGACGCGGAGGCCCTGGTCGCCCAGGCCAAGACCATCTGGGACGAGACCATTCGTTTTGAGGGGAAAATGCTGGCCCTGCCTCCAGGCCAGACCATGTCGGCGTACTATGAGGACATCGGCCGACTGCGCCCGATGCACACTGCGGTCGCGGCCATCCTGAAGGACTACCCCATCGTCCTGGGCACGGAGCTTCCCAACCTCTTCGTGGTCCATCGCTATAAGGGATCGACGCCCGAATACCGCGATATTTTCCGCATGGTCTACGATTTCGCCGCAGCCCGGGAAACGCCCGAGGGCTACGAGGTCGTCATCGTGGACTTCAAGACCGGCAAGACGCCGACCAACCACAAAATCGACAAGGACGTCCAGCCGCAGCTCTACGAGTGGGTGGCGCGGCAGGCGTGGGAGAAGATTTCCAAAACCTATGGTTCATCCGAGAACCTAAAGCCCGTGACCGACATCGCCGTGCGCTTCGTTTACCCCACCGGCTCCAAGGCGCCCGCCTTCAACGAGTGGGGCCGCATGCGCTTCGAGAAATCAATGAAGAGCGTGCTCCGGCGCATCCGCAAGTCGTGGGGCGTTCCCCTCCCCGGGGCCAAGCCCGCGCGCGCCAAGAAGAGCGCCGCCTCCGCGAAGGGCCGGGGAAAAAAGAAGGGAGCTTCCAGCCGGGGCAAGAAAACCGCGTCGCCGGCCAAGCGGGGCGCAAAAAAGGCGGCGAAGTCCTAGGGCCCACGCCTTTCTGGGCCCATTAACGTTTTTTGGCTGGGCCTTTGGACCCTGAACAGCGAAGCGCCGGCCCGGTATAATGCCGTATAGGAGCCCAAGCAAACGCGGACCATTGATGACGACAACTAAAGCCCGGATCTGGCGGCAGGCCGTAGCCTGTGTTCTGGCGTCTTTGGTCGTTATCTTCTCCCCCGGCCTTTCCTGCTACTCCGCTTTCGCCGGACCCGTCGATGCCGGCGGGCTTCCCGAGGCCGCGCCCGTTGCAATTCCAGTTGACGGCGCCGCCGGTCTTAACGCCGGAGCGATTAATCTTCAGGTTCCCGCCTTCGAAGCGCAGGACAATTCCCTCGGAAATCTAGGCGCGGCGGAGCAGTCGGCGGCCAACCTTGAAACTCTTCCGGCGCAAGCGGCCATGCCAGCAGCCGCGGCGGCCGACGACTCCGCGCCCATCCCGGCCCAAACCAAGGAGACTGTGTCCCAATCGCAAGGACGCGCTGCGACGCTTTTCCCGCAGGACAAAACAGTCGCTCTCTCCGCAACGGACGCTAAGAAAGGCGCTCCTTTGGCCGCCGCTGAAAAAAAGGAGTTGGTAAAGATCGCCAAGCAGGCGTCCGTCCTCTCCGCGGCCCAGGGCCCGGAAGCCCTGCGCAAAGTTTTAGGCGTCATTTACGACGGCCTCGTTCCCGGCAAGACGGAGCGCGGCATCGCCGCGGACGGCGCGAAATCCTCGGCCGGAGCCGCCGGCGCGCTCGGCGCTTCGAGCGTTAAATTCGCCGGTTCGCAAGAATCGGCTGATGTTCCCCAGCCCGCTTCGACCGCGCTGCGGCTTCTCTCCCTGTCCGAACTTTGGGCGCGCCTGCCGTCCCCGCGTTCTCTGGCGCGGCATTTTCTCGCCACGCTCAAGGATCCGCGCATGATCGTTTATCTGGGCGGCTTCGTGGCGACCGCCGCGGCCTGGGCGGCGCACCTTCCGCTTTCTCATGTCGGAATCCTTGCCGCGGGCACGGGAGCCGCGCGCGGCGTTTTCCTGGCGCATCAGCCGAAGATTCGAGCTTTCGCTAAGCGCTCGCTTTTGCGCCAGGGGGTTCTTCTGGCGGCGGCCGCCGGCCTTTTCTTCGCCGCCCGGGCGCTATCATCGGACGCCTCCCTCTTTTTATACGCCTTCTCCGGCACTTCGGCCGTCGTGGGGCTCTCGCCGCTCGCGGCCAAGGCCGCCGAGGTCGCCGCGTCCATCAAGGAAAGCCTGATTTGGATTTCCAAGTTCTGGGGCCGTATCGGCGCGACCGCGGGCATCAAGGTCAAGCGGCAGCTCATCGCCGCGTCCATTTTGGCCATCGGCACGTCCGCCTTGTCGCTGATTCCCCCGAAGTATTACGGCCACATGTTCCAACATCTCAAGGACTTGCTCCCCTCGGCCTCCGCAGCCCATCCCGCGATTCTGCATATGTATCTGGGCTGGGGCGGCGTCATGCTGGCCAGCTACGCGGCCATGTCCGTGCTGAACTATTTCCTGAGCCGCTTCATGTACGACATCGGCAACCGCATGATGGCGGGGCTTTCCAATTTGTTCTACGAGCACGTGGCGAAACTTCCCCTATCCTGGCATAAGGCCCGCCCGGTGGGCGACGTCATCTCCACCGGCACCGACGCCATCTACAACGTGCAGAGCACGGCGACCATGGTGGTGGTCGACACGGTCAAGGACATCACGCTGCTGGTCCCCAGTCTCATCGTCATGTTCTACTCCAGCTGGCAGATGAGCCTGATTTTGCTCCCCGCGCTTTTCCTCGCGCTGGCCCTGCCCAGCAGCATCTACGGCAATAAGTCGAGCGAGGCTTATAAGTGGTTTTTCCGCGACTTGAAGCCCCGCATCGCCAGCCACATCGAGCAGACCGAGGTCAACGCGGAGACCATCAAGTCCGCGGGCAAGGAAGGCTGGGAAATCAAACGCACGCGCTACTTCAGCCACAAGACCTACATCGACGGCGGCGAGGCCCTGGCTCGGGTCAACGCCCCCTACCGGGCGCTCTCGGGCGGCTTGACCAATTTCGTGCAGGTGGGCTTGGTCATCGCCGCGGCTCTGGCCGTCCACGCCGGCGTTTTCTCCATTCCAACGGCGACGTTCTACTACTTCGCGGCCAATTACTCCCGCCAAGCCGTGCAGGATATCTGCGACACCTACGTGCAGTTAAAATCCATGAAGGGCTCCGCGGCCAAGTTCGACAAGATCATGGCCGACCAGGAAGAGGATTATAAGGAAGGCGGCGTGGCCTTGGCGCCCTCCACCACCGGCCGCGCCATCAACTTCGACCACGTCAGCTTCGCCTACCGCCCGTCCCAACCGGTCTTGAAGGAAATTACGCTCAGCGCCAAGCCGGGACAGATGCTGGCCCTGGTGGGGGAAAGCGGCTCTGGAAAGACGACGGTGACCCGGCTGCTTCTGGGGCTTTTGAAGCCTTCCGAGGGCAGCGTCCGCATCGATGGGCAGGATCTCTCGAACGTCAACATCAAGGATTTCCGCTCCCGCGTCGGGACCATTCTCCAGGATCCGGTTCCCTTCGATGAGAGCATGGCCTACAACATCAAGTATTTCAAGCCGGACGCGACCCCGGAGCAGGTTGAGGATGCCGCCAAGGCCGCCGGTTTCCACGACGACCTCGTGCGCATGGGCTACGGGCACAACCTCGAGGCAGCGGCCGGGCAGGACTTGGAGCGCAAGATTTTGGATTCCGGGAGGCACTCCATCGCGAACAAGATCTTTAAGCGCGTGCTGCGCGCGCTCATCGGCCCGGACGCCGACACGGTCATGCCCGTCGGGGACCGGCGCGAGGAAGCCGACAGGGAGCTCGTTTCCCTCATCGCCGCGCGGATCATAGAGGCGCGGAAAATCCTCCTGGGCCAAGACGCTTCCGCGGAGATCGCCCCGGCCAAGAGCATCCTGGACAACATCGCTTGGGGGTCCGGCGCTTCCTTTGAAGACATCGTGGCGGCGGCCCAAAAAGCCGGCATCCACGAGGATGTCGTGCGCCTGGGCTACAACAGCCGCGTGGGCGAGCGGGGCGCGAATCTTTCCGGGGGTCAAAAGCAGAAGCTCCTTCTGGCCCGGCTTTTCTTAAGCGCTGGCCATCCCTGGGACCTCATGATTTTAGACGAGCCCACCGCCGCATTAGACGGAGTCACGCAGCAGAGAATCCAGGACGCGCTTGAGGCGCGGCGCGGGAAAACCACCGTCGTCATGGTCGCGCATCGCTTGAGCACGGTGCAAAGCGCTGACAAAATCGTCGTCTTCAACAAGGGCGCCATCGTCGAGCAGGGAACGCACGATGAATTGCTGCGCAAGAAGGGCGTTTACGCGAAGCTCTGGGAAGCGCAAAAGCTCATCGACGAAGCCCAGCAAAACCAGGCGGCTCCCGCCGCCAAGCCTTAAAACCGGGCCCGGGGCCCCCGTCGCACTTGGGACCATTGCCCCATTTCCGCTAGGACTTTTGGCTCTGTTTGGGCGCTTTCTTTTAGGTGTATAGTGTCTCGACGATGAAGAAAATAATCGCCGGCGCGCTCGCGCTATCGGTCGTGCTCTTGTCCCCGGGGCTGGAATGCTACGCCCAACTCGGAGATGTGGCCTCTCCCGATATCTCCGCCGGACGCGTCGGGGCTCTCGCGGTCCCCGCGGCCGACTTGCCGGCGGCGCTCTCCCCGGGAACCGATTTTAACGGCCTCGGCGCCTCCGCGGATTTGGCCGCGCTGCCCGAAGGCCTTCCTTCTCCGGACGCCGCCGTTTCAGAGACGACTCTTCCGGCCGCATCGGTGAGCGTTGAAAAGATTTTAGCCGAGCCAAGCGAAGAGTCCGCCGTCGCCCCAGCGCCGGCCGTGGAGAGCGGCGTTTTGGACGCCGGCGCGGCAAGCGCTCTAGCTCAAATCGCGAAGCCGTCTTCGGAACGGGCGACCCGCGCTGCGCCACATCAGCGGGTCCTTTCGCCTTCGGCGCCGATCAAATCCTCCCCGCTTTTTCCCAGGATCCACGAGCGCGTTTTATCTGAGACCAGGCCGTGGCACAAGCCGTCTCCGGAGCCGAGCGTTTCGGCCCCAAAAACGTCGGCCGCCTTGGCCGCGCCGGGCAGGCGTTTTGGCCCCGGAATTTTGGCGCCGTCCTCGCGGATTCCAGACGCCGTCTCGGCCCGGGCCGTCCCCGCCGCGCTCGCGGCCGCGCCGACGCCGTCTTTGGCGCGGAAAGGGATTTTGGGGCGCGCTCGCGCGTGGCTGGGCCGTTTTTACCGGATCTTTCCGGACAAAGTTCGCAACAAGGAGTTCTGGCGCTTCAATCTGGCCCAGGTGATCATCACCCAGGGCGCGACGTTCTACTCCACCGCCCTGCCCGCCTTCGTGGCCCCCACCAAGGCGCTTTCCGGACGCATGGGCGTCGTGCGCGCGGCCAGCTTCGGCTCGCAGCTCGGCGCGGATGTCATCATGGGCCCGTCGGTCGATCAGAAAAAGACCTCCTCCTTTCTCTTTAAGACCTATATGGGCCGCGGGATTTTCTTGCTCGCGGTGCCCGTCCTCTGTTTCGCCTTTTTCCACGGCGGGGGGCTTTTCCCCACGCTGCCGCTTATCGGCCTTTTGGTCGGCATGTCCTTCCTGCAAAGCGCCGGAGTCCTGGCCGCGAACGTGGGGTTCAACCGGATTTTGGGGGACAATCCCTCCTACTACAACAAGGCCAACGCGGCCAACGCCCTCATCGTGAGCCTCGCGGGCGTCCTGGGACCCGCGCTGGCCGGCGCCTTCATCGCCTGGGCCAGCACGCGCTTCGGCGCTTCCTCCGGCAGCGCCTTGGCCTTCGGGATTTACGGCCTGACGGCCATCGCCGCAGCCCTTATCTACCGGAGCATGACGCTGGTCAACCGTTCGGCGTCGCCCGAGGAGTCCAGGCTGCAGCCGGGTCCGCGCCTGCGCGACACGATTTTAAGCTCGCAGGCCTGGGCGGGGGTTCTCCAGCAGAAAAAAGAAATGCTGGGGGAAATCAAGAAGGGCTTCAAGCTCCTTTGGCACGACCGGTTCTTGCGCCTGACGCTGGTCTTTTCGACCGTCTCCCTGCTCATCAGCGACGCCATCTTTTTCCTGGCCATTCCGGGCTATCTGGGCAAAATTGGGACGGTGGTCCTGCCCGCGTTCATCGCTCACGCGCCGCTCATCGGCCACTGGCTGGCCGGCTTTTTGGGGACGTCCGCCGCGATCTTCGGGCTTTTCTTCGCGGCTTCCAATCTGGGAGCGGCCATTTTCGACGGAATTTTTATCTCCCGCCAAAGCAAAAACGCGGCCCAGGCCGCGGGGACCGCGGGTCCTGGCGCGGTCGGCAAAGCCGCGGGTTTGATGGCTTTTTTCGCGAGGATTAAAAACGCCGTGGACAAATGGCTCGATAAGAAGCTGGGGGCGGATTTGACCCCGCTGCAAAAGCAAGGGGTCTGGAGCTCGATTCTAACCGGCGTCGGCTGGCTTGCCGGCCTCTCGCTTTTCCTCACCTCGCACCTTTGGCTGGCCCTGGGCGCCTTCACGTTGTCCTCGTTCCTGCAAAGCCCGGCGGCCATGGTTTGGTCGAGCCTGCAGCAGGGCGTGCTCAACAAGACCTATCCGAAGGATCAGGCCAAGATATGGTCGGCTATGAGCGTCTACAGCCAGGTCTTCACCATGGCCGGCGACTTGATTTTTGGTTTGGTGATGGCAAAGGCCGCCATCGGCCTGTCCTTGGGCTTGGTCATGGGCGTGATGGGCGTCTGCGCGCTCCTGGCCGTCATCCAGCCCTTCGTCGTCTTCCGTCCCGCGCCCATCCCGGGTGGGCCAAAGGCCTAGAAAGGACTGGGCCGATTGCATATTCCCGCGTGGGCCCTTGGGCCCGCGAAGAGCCTCTCCGGCGGGCGTATAATAAGCTAGAACATGAAAACAGCGGCGAAAGTGTCCATTTTCATCGTCGAGGACGACGCGCATTTCCGCGAGACCTTCGTGGACGTCATGTCCCTTCGCGGCATCGAGACGCGCGCGGCGGCTTCCGCGACGGAGGCTCTGGAGCTTCTTGCGGGCTGCGCGCCCTCTCTTATCGTCATCGATGCCCAGCTTCCCGACATGCACGGCTTTGATTTGTGCCGCAGGCTCCGGCACCGGGCGGACCTGCGCGAGACGCCCATTCTGATCCTCTCGGCCGCGCCGCAGTACAACGATCCGCGCGACCGGGTCGAGGGATTTTTGGCGGGGGCGTCCTCCTTCCTGGCCAAGCCCGTGACCATGGACCAGCTCTGGTCCGAGATAGAAACCCTGGTTTCTCCTCGGGCTTGACAGCCCGGGCAACTCCTGCTATCATCTAGAAGTCGCGTCGCGGACTCCCCGCAATCAAAATTTCAGAGGGACATCATGGCGGAAATTCATTTGACGGACGATAGCTTCGAAAAAGAGGTCGTGCAGAGCGCCAGCCCGGTTCTGGTTGATTTTTGGGCGCCTTGGTGCGGCCCCTGCCGGATGCTTTCCCCGGTCATCGAGGAAATCGCCAATGAATACACCGGCAAAATCCGCGTCGCGAAAATAAACACCGACGATCATCCCAACTCCGCCACGCGGTTCAAAATTTCGGCCATCCCCACGCTGCTCTTCTTCAAGGACGGCAAGGTCATCGAGCAGATGGTGGGAGTCCATTCCAAGGCGGAGATCAAAAAGACCCTGGACACGCTGGTCGCCAAATAGGCCGGCGGCTTCCCGTTTTTTTCAAGAATAAATCCCGACGTTAGCGCTCCGGCGCCGGAGCATCGGCGCCAATCCCGCATGAAGCCGCGCTTCTATCTCATCGACGCCCACGCCTTTTTGCACAGGGCCTACCACGCCCTGCCGCCCCTGTCCACCTCCAAAGGCGAACCCGTGGGCGCGCTCTACGGCTTCGCGCGCATGCTGCTCCAAATTTTAAAAAGGGACAAGCCCGAGCGCGTGGCGGTCTGCTTCGACGCTCCCGGCCCCACCTTCCGCCACAAACTCTACGCCCAATACAAGGCCACCCGCAAGAAAACCGACGAGGATTTGGTGTCCCAGCTTAAAAAAGCCCGGGAAATGGCCGAGGCCATGGGCTTTGTCTGCGTGGAAGCGCCGGGCTACGAGGCGGACGATTTGATGGCGACCTTGGCCCAGAAAGGCGCCGACCAAGGCCTTGAGTCCGTCGTGGTCACGGGCGACAAGGACGCCCTGCAACTGGTCGGCGACGGCATCCGGGTCTTCAACCCGAGCCGCAACCTGTGGATGGACGCCGGTGAAATCGAGAAAAAATTCGGCGTGGAGCCCAGGGCCGTGGTGGATTACCTGGCCCTGGTCGGGGACTCCTCGGACAACGTGCCGGGCGTGCCGGGCATCGGGCCCGCGGGCGCGGCCAAGCTCCTGGGCCGCTTCAAGACCATGGCGGGAATTTTGGCCGCCGCGCGGGACGGGGATAAGGCCATCGGTCCCAAGGCGGCCAAGGCGTTGGCCGATTCGGGAAAGGACATCGACCGGGCCCGGGAGCTCATCGAGCTCAAGCGCGACGCTCCCGTGGGCGTCAAGCCCGAGGATTGCCAATCTCCCGTCCCCGAGCCGGCCCGGCTCACAAAAGTGTTCCAGGCGCTAGAGTTTCATGCTCTTCTAAAGGAATTGCTTCCCGGCGCGGCTTCGGATGGCGTTGCGAAAAACCCGGCGGCCGCGCCCGCGCTGGCCGAGTTCGGAGATTTGGAGCGGCTGTTGGCGCGCGCCGATAAAATAGCGGTCGGCGCGGTCCGTCCCGAGGATCCGCTCCTGGCCCTGGGTGCCGCGGGCAAGGGCGTCTGTCTTTTGGCCGCCGGACAAATCCGCGCCCGGCACAAGGCGCTCGCGGCCCTTTTGGGCGGCCGGGCCGTCAAATGCGGCCATGATATAAAGGAAACGCTTTCAGCCATCGAAGATTTAGACTTGGATTTGGCCGAGCCGTGGTTCGACGCGCGCCTGGCCGCTTACTGCCTAAACCTTCCGCGGGAAAAGCCCGCGGCGGGCGAGGACGCGGCGGCGGCCCTGATCCGCAGAGCCGGCCGGGCGGTTTCGGAAAGCGCGGACCTCGAGCGCCGGATGAAGGAGGCCGGAGTTCTGTATCTTTACCGCGACGTGGAGCTGCCCCTCGTCCGCGTTTTGCGCGGCATGGAAAGGGCGGGCGTCGCCCTGGACGAGCCCTATTTGCGCCGGCTTGAACGCGAATTTTCCTCGGCCATCGCCGGCCTGCAGGAAGAACTCAATGCCATGGCCGGAGCCCCCATCAACGTCAATTCGCCCAAGCAATTGGCGGCGCTTTTGTTCGACAAACTTCAGCTGCCGGTGGTGCATAAGACGGGCAAGGGCGGGCGTTCGACCGATGAAGACGCCCTACGGGTCTTGGCCGCGCGCCATCCCATTCCCGGTAAAATCCTGGAGTACCGGGAGCTGGCCAAGCTGCAGTCCACCTACGTCGAGGGCCTGCTCCAGCGCCTGGACCCAAAGACCGGGCGGGTCCACACCACGTTCGATCAGGCCGGGGCCGAGACCGGGCGGCTTTCCAGCTTGAATCCGAATCTCCAGAACATCCCCATTCGCTCCGCCTCGGGGCAGAAAATACGTCGGGCCTTCGTGGCGCCCAAGGGCTGCGCGTTGCTTTCGGCCGACTACTCGCAAATCGATTTGCGGGTGCTGGCGCACGTCTCGGGCGACGAGGTCTTGCAGGATTCCTTTTCCCGCGGCGAGGACGTCCACCTGCGCACGGCCTGCGAGGTTTTTCACGTGCCGCCGGAAAAAGTCGACGCGGACATGCGCCGCAAGGCCAAGGCGGTCAATTTTGGCATCGTCTACGGCCAAACGGCCTTCGGTCTGGCCGGGCAGCTGGGCATCCCGCAGGCCGCGGCCGCGGCCATCATCAAGCGCTACTTCGAGCGCTACGCCGGCGTGGCGCGCTGGTTCGAGAAAAACCAGGAGGAGGCCAAGCGGACCGGCGCCGTGCGCACGTTTTTGGGCCGCCTGCGCCGCATTCCCGAGTTGGCGGCGAAAAACGCGGCCGTGCGCCAGTTCGGCGAGAGAGCCGCGCGCAACACGCCCATTCAGGGGGGATCCGCCGACATCATCAAGCTGGCCATGCTGGCCGTCGACCGCGAGTTGGCGCAAGCCAAAAGCCGCGCGCGCATGATTCTGCAGATTCACGACGAGCTACTTTTCGAGGCGCCGGAAGCGGGTTTGGCCGCCTTCGCCGCCAAAATCAAAAAGATCATGGAAGGCGCCGCGCGCTTGAAGGTGCCCCTGGTCGTCGACGTGAAGGCCGGATCCAATTGGCGCGACATGGAGGCCATGAAGGCGTGAGCCCGCGCGTTTTCGAGCACGCCCCGATTGATTTTCGCGGCATGCCGCCCGCGGTCAAGGGGCTCATCATCGCCAACGTCGCGGTATTCCTCCTGACGCAGCTGGTCGGCCCGCAGTTCTATACCCTCTTCGGGCTGGTTCCCGCCCGCGTGCTCCAGGACTACTGGTTGTGGCAGCCCGTCACCTATTTGTTCATCCACGGCGGCGTCTGGCACCTGCTTTTCAATATGTTCGCGCTCTGGATGTTCGGCGTGCCGGTGGAATCTCAATGGGGAACGCGGGAGTTCTTGAAGTTTTACTTTATTTGCGGTTTGGGCGCGGCCGCGGCGAGCCTGGCCATGAGCCCGCACTCGGTCGTTCCCATCATCGGAGCCTCGGGACCCATCTACGGGCTTTTGGTGGCCTTCGCCATGCTCTACCCCGACGCCGTGGTCTACCTGTGGTTCTTCTTCCCCATCAAGGCAAGCCACATGGCGGTGCTCTTCGGCGTGCTGGAGTTTTATTTCGGCGCGACCGGATCCACCCCCGGCATCGCGAACTTCGCCCATTTGGGCGGCATGATCACGGGCTATATCTACCTGCGCTGGTGGTGGATATGGAAGATAAGGGCCAAGGCGGTTATGGGCGTGAGTCGGGGAGAGCCGTTTTCCATCGGCATCAAGCGGCCAGCGCCCCGCGCCAAGACGGCGCCGCGCCAGGCCGCCAAACCGCCGGCGGCCTCCATGGACGACGTGGACAGGATTTTGGACAAGATTTTGACCAGCGGCTTGGGCTCCCTGACGGAGGACGAGCGGGAGATCATGAGGCGCTACTCCGACAAGACCAATCACTAGCGCGGCGAAGAGGATTAAGGAATTTATGCGAGCATTGAGAATCGGCCTGACCGGCGGCACGGGCGCGGGAAAAACTCAGGCTCTGAGGGAATTCGAGCGCTTGGGCGCGGCGACGGTGTCCTCCGACGCCGTGGCCCGGGACGTGGTCCGGCCCGGCCGGCCCGCGCATTGGAAAATCGTCGCGGCGTTCGGCGAATCCGTTTTGGGCGCCGGCGGTCGCCTGGACCGCCGGAGGCTCGGGCAAAAAATTTTCTCCTCGCCGCGGCTGCGGCGGCGCTTGGAGCGCATCACGCACCCGGAAATTTTGCGGGAAATGGAGCGCCGGCTCAAAGCGGTTGCTTCGGGAAGGGTCGCGGTGGCGGACGTGCCGCTGCTCTTCGAGGGCGGGCACCAAAAGCGCTTCGACGCCGTGATCTTCGTGAGCGCGCCCGCCGCCCTGCGCGCGGACCGCGTCATGCGCCGGGACGGCTTGAGCCGGGGCCAAGCCTTGCGCCGGATGTCGGCCCAATGGCCGGAGGAGCGCAAGGCTGCGCTGGCCGACGTCGTCATCGCCAACGCCGGAAGCCGGAAAAAATTTTTATCGGCCGTTAAGGAATATCACAAAGCCCTGACGCTCATCGCCGCGAGCCGCCCGGAATAGACAGGAGACAAAACCCATGGAAAGCAGCACGACTCAAAACCAGCCCCAGCCGACCACCCCGGCAGTCCCGGCGACCGCGGAGACCGCGCGGCAGATGGACGTCACGCAGCTCTCCAAGATGACCCTGGCGCAGCTCTCCGCCGTCGCGCAGGACTTGAAGCTCGAAGGCGTCTCGGGCCTGCGCAAGCAGGAGATCATCGCGCGCATTTTGGAGGGGCAGTTGAAGGCCAACGGCATGATTTACGACGAGGGCGTCCTGGAGATTCTGCCGGACGGCTTCGGGTTTTTACGCTCGCAGGAGTACAACTATCTGCCCGGCCCCGACGACATCTACATCTCGCCCTCGCAGATTAAGAAATTCGGCCTGCGCAAGGGCGACACCGTCGCGGGCTTCGTGCGCCCGCCCAAGGACGGCGAGCGCTTCTTCGCCCTGCTGCAGGTCAAGAAGATCAACGGCATCGACGCCGAGACGGTCAAGGACCGGCCCTTCTTCGACAACCTGACGCCGCTTCATCCGGACAAGCGCTACACCCTGGAAACCGACCGGGTGGAGCTCACCACGCGGCTCATGGATCTCATCGCGCCCATCGGCAAGGGCCAGCGCGGCCTCATCGTAGCCGCGCCCAAGACCGGCAAGACCGTCATCCTGCAGAAAATCGCCAACGCCGTTGCCGCCAACCACAAGGACGCCATCATCATGGTGCTGCTCATCGACGAGCGCCCGGAGGAGGTGACCGACATGCAGCGCTCCATCAAGGGCGAGGTCGTCGCCTCCACCTTCGACGAGCCCGCGGACCGGCACATCCAGGTCGCGGAGATGGTGCTGGAAAAGGCCAAGCGCAAGGTCGAGCTGGGCAAGGACGTGGTCATCCTGCTTGATTCCATCACCCGCCTGGCCCGCGCCTACAACACCATGGCGCCCTCGACCGGGCGCGTGCTTTCGGGAGGACTTGAGGCCACGTCCCTGCAGCGGCCCAAGCGCTTCTTGGGCGCCGCGCGCAACATCGAGGAAGGCGGCAGCCTGACCATCATCGCGACGTCCCTGGTGGACACCGGCAGCCGCATGGACGAGGTCATCTTCGAGGAGTTCAAGGGCACGGGCAACAGCGAGGTCTATCTGGACCGCAAGCTGGCCGACCGGCGCATGTTCCCCGCCTTCGAAATCAACCGCTCCGGCACGCGCAAGGAGGAGCTGCTGCTCTCCGAGGACGAAATCAACAAGATGTGGATCCTGCGCAAGGTTTTGGCGCCTTTGGGCTCCGTGGAGGCCATGGATCTGCTGCGCGAGAAGCTGCTGAGCACCAAGTCGAACAAGGACTTCCTCAAATCCATGGAGCTCTCCAACCTTTCGTGAGTTTTGTCCGGGCGCTTCTTCGCGCCGCGGCGTCGGGCCCAACGGTTCCTCTGGGCCCTAAGCCCTAATCTTCCCTGGGCCCTTTTTCCGGCCCAGGCCGGTCCATTGGGCCCAACGCGCCAGCGCCTCATTTCCTTATACTTCTCAATCATACGGATGCGCGTCCGTCGCGCGGCGGTGGTTTTTTAGACTCGCAAAAGGAATCGGAACAATGAAAGAAATCGTGCGTAAATCAGTCGCGGTGTTCTTGGCCGTTTTTTTGGCGGGTCCCGGCCTGGCCTGGAGCGGAGAAATCGCGTCCGTCGACGCGGGATTTTTGACTTCCGGCGGCGCCGGAGCGGACGCGGGCCTGCGTTCCGCGGTCGTGCCATCCCAACTCAACATCGATTTTAACGCCGCGGTTCCCGGCGCGGGGCTCGAAGACGGCCTCGCGCCCCAGGCTCCCGGAGCGGTCGCGCCGATGGCCGAGGAGCCCGCGGCCCCCGCGGCTTCTTCTGATGAGGACGAGCAGAGCCAGGAAAGCCGTGCGCTTCACCAGGAGTACGAAGAGGCGGCCCAGCGCAGCGTCCAGGCGTTTGAAGAGGAAGTCTCCCAGTTTAAAGCCGGCGTCTTCGGCCTCAAGCTCCTGGCCCAGAAGAGCGGACACCAGATTCTTTATGTCATCGCCGTGACGGTTGACGGCGCGCCGACCCCGTCCTCGGTCGTCGAGGAGAATTTCGCCGGTGGGGCGATTCCCGAGACGGAGAAAGCCAACTGGGAGGCCACCCGGGCGGCCATCAAGACGCTCGGCAAGAAGCTTTCGGGCATCCTGCGCGCCAACGAAGAGGCCCACCAGGCGGTTCATCAGCGGATGGAGGCCATCGAGCGCGCCCAGGCGATGCGCAAGATCAAGGAGCGGCTTACCGTCGGCAAGGAGCTGGAGAGCTGGGGCGTGCCCAACAAGATTTCCGCGGATCAGGGGGGGCCGGAGGGGCTGCGCTATTCCAATCTCTACCGCATGAACGGCATGCCGACGGAATTGGGAATGGCCTTTCATAAAGTGCTGGCCCCCATGGTCGCCCAGGATCCGGCGGTTCTTTCGCGGATCACCCAGGGCCAGATTCACGATGCCATCCGCCTCCTGGCCGAAGGCCGCAAATACGTCTTGGATCCGAGCTCGGAGGATTTTCAGAAGCTGCGGCGCATGGGCGCAATCTCCGAGGGCTATGCCTATCCCGAGTGGCGCGAGGCTTTCTTGAAGAAAGCCAAAGAGGCTCTTTCGGCCGCGCCCGCAGCCGAGGACAAGCCTTTCGGGTTGGGCTTGCGGCCGGCGAGCCAGCTTCCCAGCGAGGTTCTCAAGGGCATTTTCAAAGATACCGTGGAGCGCTACCAGTCTCGCGCGAAAGCGGACGCGCCGGAGGAGGAGCTTTCCAGGCTCCAGCGCCTGATTCTTTCTCTTTCCGGGGCCACCGGCCTTCCCATAAACATGGGCGCGGGCCCGATGATGGTCGGCGTCCAGCACCGCCAGCTTCTCCCTATCTTGGCCGAACTCAATAAACGTCAGGCGGACGAAGAGGTCGTCAAGGCCGTCATCCGCTCCTTCCCTTTGGGCGAGAGCCTCTACCGCCTGGGCGTGCACAAGCTCTGGGCCCGGGGCCTCACGGGCCGGGGGATCAAGGTCGCGGTCATCGATAACGGCGTGGACTTCGCGCATCCCGATTTCTCGGAGGTCAAGTCCCACAGCGAGAACCTGACCCGCGACCGCGGCTGGTTCACCAAGGGGGCGCACGGAACGCCCATGGCGGACATCATCCACGCCATCGCTCCGGACGCGGAAATCCAATCCTACCAGGCGCTTTCGAACGCGCCGCTTCCGGGCGTGCGCTTGAGCGCCGAGGAAACCAACGCCGCCATCCTGGCCGCCATGGATCGGGCCAAGGCCAACGGCGCCCAGGTCATCAGCCTGAGCCTCGGGGCTCCCATGGGCCTGGCCAACGACGCGATGGCCAAGAAAATCGCCGAGTTGGCCAAAGAAGGAATCCTGGTGGTGGTTTCCGCGGGCAACAGCGGCTTCGATTTGCCGGGCAGCTTTCAGCTGGGCACTCCCGGAACGGCGCCGGACGCCATCACCGTGGGCGCGGCGGACTACCACGGCAACAAAGCGTATTTTTCGTCCTCCGGCCTTTCCATGGATCCCAGGACCTATTCCCTCGAGGACAAGCCGGACATCTACGCTTTCGGAGTCAACATCAAGGCCGCGGCGCGGCTGCCCAAGGAAGTTTACCAGCAGGAGGCGGTCCCCTACACGGACGTCTCCGGCACGTCGCCGGCGGCGCCGCACGTCTCGGGTTTGGCCGCGCTGATGGTTCAAGCGGCCCAAGAAGGCGGGTTGCAAACGCGCCGGGACCGGACGGTCCCCGCCGCCAAGGAAGCATTGCGCGCGGCGGCGCGCACGGTCGCCCGCCTGCCCGTTCTCGAGAGCGCGGAAAGAGCGGTCGACGCTTTCATTCGCGCTTTGTCCATGAGGCCCGGCGCGTGATATCCGGCGCGGGTATTCGCGGCCGGAGGCTTTCCGGCGGGTTGGCGGCCGTTTTGGCTGCTTTGCTCGCCTTCGGCGCGGCGGCGTCCGCGCAAAGCTTCGACGGGAGCGGCGCGCCCTCCGGAACCATTCCCGCCTTCAAGTTGTCCGCGGCCAGGCCCGAGCCTTCCCCGGCCGAGCTCGTCGCGTCCATTAAGAACCGGGACGGAGAAATCGGCGCCGACGCGCGGCTCGCGGCCCTTTTGAAGCTCGGCCGCAAGGAAGGCTGGCGGGACCAATACTTGAACGTCTTCATCGCCGACTTGATCGGCCCCGGCGCCGACCCGGATGCGGGCGTGCGCGGCATCGACGCATTGATTCTAGCCCAGGTCAAGCGCGAAAAAGACCGGGCCCGGGCCGCCTTGGCGCAAGCTTTGGATATGCAAACCGGGGAAAAAGATCCCGAAGCGCAAATCCAAATTCTTTACGCCGCCGCCAAGACGAAAGATCCGCGCTTCACGCCTAACCTCATCGCCGTCGTGACGGATAAGACGCGCCCGCTGAACATTCGGGCCGTCGCGGCCCTGGCCCTGCGTCAGGACGACCGGAAGAAAAAAGAGAGCGTTCCCGCGCTCATGCGGGTCTACCTAGCCCGCGCGCCGCTGGCGCACGCCAACGATGACATCCTGCTGGGCTCGACGGGCTACACCCTGAGGCTTTTGGCGCCCATGAGCGGCGCCGCGTGGATGATTCCCGGCCAGAACATCATCAAGCGCCTTCAGGAGCGGCACCCGAACCTGTCCCTCATCGAGGTGATCGTGGGCTACGTCGCCGGGAAATACCTCTAGCTCAGCCGCGGTTCTTGGCGAGCCACCGGGACAGGCTTTCGGTTTGGGCTTCGCGGAAGCGGATGCCGAGCTCAATCCATTCCAGGCTTTGATCCAGGGCGCGTTGCGCCATGTCCACGCGGTTTTCAGGGAGGGCGAAGAACGCGCGGATGTCGTCGAGCCATTCGCGCCGCCACAGGGAGGAAAGCCCGTCGACCACCCGACGGCAGGCGTGGTCGCCGATTTTTCGGCGGATGTCCGGCCAGCGGGCCTTGACGAACAGCCAAGCTTCTCCCTGAGCCGACGTATTGCCCAGAAGGATGCTGATGGGCTTCCAGGCGTCCTGCCCCCGGATGTCCGTTCCCAGGGACGCGTCCAAAAGCCGCCGCGCCAGCGCGGTATCCTCGAACTCGGACAAGGCGCGGAGCAGGTTGTCCCTGAGTTCCGGCGTCGCCGCCGATTTAAGGGCCGCAAAGTAGTCCGCGAAGCGCTTCTCGCCGCCGGAGCGAGCGCCCAAGTTAAGGACGGGTCCGGCCAGGGCGGGATCCAAGCCCGCGGGATTGCGCAGATAGCCGGAAACCTTGGCGCCGAGCCGGGCGAGGATTCCGGGGTCCTTGGCGACCGAGCCCAGGGCCCACAAGACCGCCGCGCGGCACAGCCGCGTCTCGTCGTTCTCGCCGTTGCCCGGCGCCCAGCCCAGCGTTTTCCAGCGCGCTGAAAAAATATTGGAAGCCAGCGCCGCCAAGCGGGGCTTGTCCTCGGGACCGGCCAGGCGGTCGTTTAAGGCGCCCAGGTAGCCGGCGATGTCTTCCGTCACCAGGCGCGAAGCGTCTTGACGAAGGAGGACGAGGATGTCTAAAAAATTTCCGATGGAGGTTTCGCCGGCGCGAGCCTGGGCCCAGAGATCGCTTAGGAGCCCGGAACGCTCGATGGGGGATAGCCGCAGCAGCGCGGCACCGTCCAGGGCGGCGAGCAGGGAGGCGTCGAGCTTGCAGCGCAAAAATCCGGTCTGCCCCGCGTTGGGATAAATCCACTTCGCGCACCCGCGGCCGGGCAGAACCGCCGTGGTGTCCTTCTTGGCGAGGTTCATCCGGTGCGCGCGCGGCCCGGATATCTCCATCGCCGTCACGACCAGGGGCGCGTTCCACACGGGGCCGGAGGCTTCCGCGCCGCCCGCAACTCGAAAGCGCCGCTGGACCAAACGCAGCCGGCGGTTGTCCGGGGACAGGGCGGAAACCTCGATTTGCGGGTATCCCGGAATCGTGAGCCAGTCCAAGGCGATTTTCGAGACCGGCTGGCCCGAGGCCTTTTCCAATTCGCGCCACAAGTCCGCGGCGGCGGTGTTTTGGTAGCGGTATTTGGCGATGTAGCGCCGCAGGCCTTTGCGAAAAACCGTCTCGCCCAGGAAATTCTCCAGCATGCGCAAAATCGCGCCGCCCTTTTCGTAGGTCAGCATGTCGAACTGGGCCTCGATTTGCGCGACCGATTTCACCTCGGAGGAGATGGGCCGCGTGTTCTTGAGGGAATCGACGGCCAGGGCTTCGCGCTTGCCGCGCTCGAAGCTCTGCCACATGAGCCAGCCGGGCTTCCAGTCGTCCACGATTTTGTAGGCCAGCCAGGTGGCGAAGGCTTCGTTGAGCCACAGGTCGTTCCACCACTCCATGGTGACCAAGTCCCCGAACCATTGGTGCACGATTTCGTGGGCCACGACCTCGGCCACGCGCCGACGGGCCTTGGCCGAGGAGAGCTTAGGGTGCGCCAGAATGGCCGAGTCCCGGAAGAAAATCGCGCCCCAGTTCTCCATGGCGCCGGCCGCGAAGTCCGGCACCGCGACCAAGTCCATCTTGGGCAGCTCGTAAGGCAAATCGAAATAGGCGTTGAGGCGCGACAAGGAGGCCTTGGCCGCGGCCAGGGCGAAATCGGCCTGGTGCAGATCCTCGGGCCGGGTCCACACGGTGACCTTGGTCTTGCCCGCGCGCCCGCTTTTGGGCGCCAGGCGCGCCACGGCCACGGCCAGCAGGTAAGAGGACATCAAAGGCGTTTGGCCGAAGCGCGCGGTCTTAAGGCCGTCTTGGACTTCCTCTTTTTCCGCCGGCATGTTGGAGAGGATGGTGAACTTGGCCGGCGCGCAAACGCTCAGCGTAAAGCGCGCCTTGAAGGCCGGTTCGTCGAAGCAGGGCAGCATCCGGCGCGCGTCGGCCGGCTCGAACTGGGTGAAGGCGTAGTTCTCCGTCTTGCCCGCGTGCTTGGCGGTGGAAAGGTAGAGCCCGCGCAGCTGGCGGTTGAGCGTCCCGGAATAGGAAATATTCAAAACGGCGGGGCCGGGCGGGTGGCTCTTGCGAAGGTCGAAGGACGCGGTTTCCGCGGCCTTGTCGATTTTAATCGCCGCGGCGGGAACGCTCTCGCCATCGATGCCGGCCCGCTCGATTTTAAGCTCCACCGCGTGGAGCGTGAGGCGGGAGGCGGCATTTTTCAGCCGGATTTTTAGCGAGAGCTCGCCGGAAAACGTCCCCGCGTCCGGATCGACCTTCAGGCGGAGATCGTAGGACTCGGGCCGGACTTCGGGACTAAGCCGTTCCGGGCTCGGCGCGTCCGCCGTCTTTTTTTTCTCGCTGGTCGCGGCGGGAGGCATGCCGCCGGCCTAGGGCTGCGGCACCAGGAAGAGGTAGAGGTGCTCCATGAAGTCGGATAGGTCCAAGTCGGTCAGGGTCACGTCGATGGGCGAGCCGTTGATGACGCCGTTGACGCGCCCCGAGACCACATCGTAGTCGAGCGAGATGTCGCCGGTGTTGGAGCCCTGGATGGGGCCGCCGTCCATGCGGAAGGTGGCCCTAAGCGGCGAGCCCTCGGCCGTGCCCGAGATGACGCCGCCGGTCACGTCGAGCGTCACGTTATAGGGGTTGCCGGCGTCGGTGCCCGAAATCCGGATGACATCGGGCGACCACTGGAAAAAAAGCGCCACGCGGCTTTGGCCTTCCTCGCCCGTGAAGGTGCCGTTTTGGTTGTCGATGTCGACGTCGACGGGGCTGCTCCCGACGCGGCCGGTGATGTCCCAGGAGTAGCGGTTCAAGACCAGGTTGACGGGTCCTCCCGCGAAGGTTCCCGCGATGGCGCCGCTGGACGGCCGGCGCAGGGCCAGGGCCGACGGAGCCCGAAAGACGGCTTCCAGCTTGGAAAACGCCGGTAATTCGAGGTTATGCGCGCCGGCCGCCAAGGATTCAATGGAGGCCTGGGCACGCGCAAAAAAAGGAACGGCGAGGACGGCCGCGGCGAGAACGGCGATTTTTTTCATTTTCATGCTCCTATTATACAATATGCCCCATTTGAACGCTCCGATGCCTCATCTGACGATGGCCGCGTGGATCGCGAGGAGTTTTTTGGCCATGTAAAGCATGGGGCGCCCCAGGTTCGAGTCGTAGACGATGTAATAATAAATTCCCGAGGGTTTGCGGCCCCTGCCTAAAATAGTCAAGGCGTGAAATCCGCTGCCGCCGTCCTTGCGCACGCCCGTGTAGACGCCGGCCATCACCGCGTTTTTGTTGGAGAGCTCCTCGTCGATTTTCCGCTTGAGGGAAGCGGAGTTGCGCCGGAATTTCGCGAGCAGTTCTTTCGAAGCTTCCGGGCCGATGGCGTCCGCCAAGCCCCGCGCCCGGCCCAGGACCCGGTAGTCGAGCCCGGCCGCCGCCGCGGTCCGCCGCTGCTCTTTGCGGGAAAGCCCCTCGTGCTCGAAGGCGTCTCCGACCAAGATGGCGCGGAGCGTCAGCCCCGTTATTTTTTTCTCGATGTCCGCCGCGTCCAGGCCTTGGCGCAAAAGCTCTTCCTTGGCGCGTTCGCTCTCGGCGAGGGATTCTTCGATGAGAGCGATTTTGACGCGCTTGGCCGCGGTCATGATTTTGGTCAGCAGGGCCGGATCCTTGCGCCCGTTGGCCTCGGCGCAGGCGGCCAGGGCTTCCGCGGCGCAGGTTTTTCCGACTTGCTGCGCCCGGCCGGAAAAACAAAAAATCGCCGCAGTGCCGAGTCCGATGCGATCCTTTAAATTGGCCAGATGACTCGGCTTCAGGGGGATTTTACGGGCTAGGCCGATGTTGCCGGAGTAAAACGTCCGGGCCGAAACGGGAAAATCGTCCTGCGCCGGCGCCGCGGCGGCCGCCTGGGATCCGTCAAATATGAGCGCGGCCGAGGCCTTAAGGCGCCCGGCTCTTTCCAGCGCGCGCCTGGGCCCGGCAATTCCGCGCGAGGCTCGCGGTGCGGCGATTGGCGGCGCCGCCGGAGCGGGCCTTGGAGCTTCGGACGCCTGCCGCGGGTTTAAGGCGCTTGCGCGCGGAGTCTCGACGGCGAAATTTGGAGCGGCGGCGGACGCGGGCTTGAGCGCGGCCAAGTTCGCGGCGCCGAGGACCGCGCCGGGAGACGGCGGTTCGGACCAAAGCTCCGAATCGTCCGGGAGGACGGAGAGCCCCGAGACGGGGTTTTCCGGAATGGAGACAAGCGCCGCGGCGTCCGCGGCCGGGCCGATTTCCTGGGCTTGAGCGCTCAGGCAAAGCGCCCCGCCCGCCGCCAGGATGAAGAGAGCGGAAAGCAGCGGCGCCTTGGAGGCGCCGGGCCTTCTTCCTTTTGTCATGCGCCGATACCATAGCAGTAATCGCGGCCGAGGCCGAGGGCCGGCGGGTCTCGCGCGCTCCCTAAAAGGGCCCAGAAGAAACCGGGACTTTCGGCCCTGAACGGGGGAGTTTGCGCCATGCCTTCCGATTTGATAAAATCATCCTTCGAATTCCTTCCCTATATAGGAGGCAAGCGTGGCGTTTTTCATCGGTCGGGATCGGGAAGCGCGCCGGGCTTACGGCTTCGACGAAATCGCCCTGGTTCCGGGCGACATGACAATCAACCCCGAGGAGGTCGACACCAGCCTCCAAATCGGCGGCATCAAGCTCGCCATTCCCTTTCTGGCCTCGGCCATGGACGGCGTCGTGGACGCCTCCTTCGCCGCGGCCATGGGGAAAATGGGCGGCTTGGGGGTCTTGAACTTGGACGGCATCAACACGCGCTACGAGAAGCCCCGCGAAATCATCGCGCAAATCGCTCAGGCGGGGCCCGAGCAGGCCACGCGCCTGGTGCAGGACCTCTACCGCGCGCCGGTCAAGGAGCGTCTCATCGCCGCGCGCGTGCGCGAAATAAAGAAGGCCAATATCCCCTGCGCGGTCTCGACCATTCCGCAGAACGCCGAGAAATACGGGCGCATCGCCCAAGCGGCCGGCTGCGACATTTTCATCGTGCAGTCGACCGTGACCACCGTGCGCCACCGGGCCTCCCGCTATGAGCCCTTCGACGTGGCCAAGTTTTGCCGCAAGATGAAGATTCCCGTCGTGGTGGGCAACTGCGTGACTTATTCCGTCGCGACCGAACTCATGGAAGCCGGCGCCTCGGGGCTCTTGATCGGCGTGGGGCCGGGCGCCGCCTGCACCACGCGCGGCGTTTTGGGCCTGGGCGTGCCCCAGGTGACCGCGACCGTGGACTGCGCGGCCGCGCGCGACTACTACTACAAGCGCGCGGGCCGCTACGTTCCCATCATCACCGACGGCGGCATGAGCACCGGCGGCGACATCTGCAAGGCCGTCGCCAGCGGCTCCGACGGCGTCATGGTCGGCTCGGCTTTCGCCCGCTCCAAGGAAGCTCCCGGCCTGGGCTACCATTGGGGCATGGCCACGCCGCACCAGAATCTGCCCCGCGGCACCCGCATCCGCGTCGGCGTCACGGGAACCCTGGAGGAAATCCTCTACGGCCCGTCGCGCACCGACGACGGCACGCAAAACCTCGTAGGCGCGCTGCGCACCTGCATGGGCGCCTTGGGCGCCGCCACCATCCGTGAGATGCAGACGGCCGAAATCATCATCGCCCCCGCCATCCAGACCGAAGGCAAGATTTTCCAAAAAGCCCAGCGTCTCGGCATGGGGAAGTGATGCCGTCCATCGTTATCCTGGACTTCGGCAGCCAATACACCTTCCTCATCGCTCGGGCTCTGCGCGAGCTCGAAATCCCCGCGGACATCCTGCCCGGCACGGCGCCGGCGGAGAAAATCCTGGCCCTGGCGCCGCGCGGCCTGGTTTTTTCCGGAGGGCCCGACAGCGTGGGCCGGCGCGGTGCGCCCAGGCCCGACCCCGCGCTTTTTAAATCCAGGCTTCCGATTCTGGGCATCTGCTACGGCATGCAGCTCTTGGCCGACGAGACCGGCGGACGGGTGGCGCCGGCGCCGCGGCGGGAATACGGCAGCGCCGAGGTGGAGGTTTTGGCCGGCTGCCCGATTTTTAAGGGTCTGCCGCCGAGTTTCCGGGCCTGGATGAGCCACGGCGACGAGGTCGCGGGCCTCTCCAATGGCTTTAAGACCGCGGCCAGGACGCCGGCCGCGCCTTTGGCCGCCATCGCGGACGAGGCCAAGTCCTGGTACGGCGTGCAGTTCCACCCCGAGGTCGCGCACACCGAATACGGCGCCAAGATTTTGGAGAATTTCGCCCGGGACGTGTGCCGGGTTTCCGAGCGCTGGACCATGGCTTCGGTCCTGGAGGAGCAGGTCGCGGCCGTGCGCGCCCAGGTCGGGGCGGGCTCAGTCGTGTGCGCGCTCTCAGGCGGGGTCGACAGCGCGGTCGCGGCGGCCCTGATCGCGCGCGCCGTGGGCGAGCGGCTTTTCTGCATTTTCGTGGACACCGGGCTTTTGCGCGAGGGCGACCGCGCGCGGGTCGAGGCGATTTTGGGCCCGGCCTTGGGCTTGACGATCAAGACCGTCGACGCCGGGGCGCTGTTTTTGCGGCGCCTGCGCGGCGTGGCCGACCCGGAGAGAAAGCGCAAAATCGTCGGCAAGACTTTCATCGAGGTTTTCGAAAAGGAGGCCAAGCGCTTGAAAGGCGTCTCGTTCTTGGCCCAGGGCACGCTTTATCCCGACGTCATCGAGTCGGTGTCCGTGCACGGCCCCTCGTCCTCCATCAAGAGCCACCACAACGTGGGCGGCCTGCCCAAGGCCATGAAGTTGAAACTGGTCGAGCCCCTGCGCGCGCTTTTCAAGGACGAGGTGAGAAAGCTCGGGCGCGAGCTGGAAATCCCCGAGGAAATTTTGGACGCGCATCCTTTTCCCGGCCCGGGCCTGGCCATCCGCGCGCTGGGGCCGGTCACGCCCGGGAAAATTGAAATCGTGCGCCGCGCCGACGCCATTTTCCGCCAGGAGCTGGAGTCCTCCGGGTGGTCCCAAAAAGTCTGGCAGGCCTTCGCCGCCTTGTTGCCCGTGCGCTCGGTGGGGGTGATGGGGGACGGCCGCACCTACGAAAACGCGGTGGTCCTGCGCGCGGTCGACGCGCGGGACGGCATGACCGCGGACTGGTCGCGCCTGCCGCACGAGGTGCTCCAAGCCGCGGCCGCGCGCATCGTCTCGGAAGTCCGGGGCGTCAACCGCGTGGTCTACGACGTGACTTCCAAGCCTCCGGCCACCATCGAATGGGAATGACCGAGACCCCCGCGGCGGATACGGACGTCCCCGGCCTGAAGCTCTTTAGGCGCGGCAAGGTCCGCGACGTCTATGATCTGGACGATAAATTGCTCATCGTCGCCAGCGACCGGGTCTCGGCCTTCGACTGCGTCATGCCGGAGCCCGTTCCCGGCAAGGGCCAAGTCCTGACTCGGATTTCCTCCTTTTGGTTCCGCAAGACTGCGGCGCTCGTTCCCAACCATTTCCTAAGCGACAATCTGCGGGACATCAACGACGCCCTGCCCCAGGGCGCCAAGCTCCGTCCCGGGGCTCATGAAGGCCGCGTCATGCTGGCCAAAAAGGCGCGGCGCTTCGACGCCGAGTGCGTGGTGCGCGGCTATCTGGCGGGCTCGGGGTGGAAGGAGTACCAAGAGACGGGCGCCGTCTGCGGCGAGACGCTGCCCGCGGGCTTAAAGCCCTTCTCCCGCCTGCCCCGCCCGATTTTCACGCCCGCGGCCAAGTCCGACACGGGCCACGACCACAACATCACCAAGGCCGAGCTCGCCAAGCTCATAGGCCCCGCGCGGTCGCAAGAGCTCGAGGAGATAAGCCTGCGCCTCTATTCCTTCGCGGCCGCCTTTCTAGAGCCCAAGGGCCTCATCCTGGCCGACACAAAATTTGAGTTCGGTCTCTGGGACGACCGGGTCATCGCCATCGACGAGATGTTGACGCCGGACAGCTCGCGGATTTGGTCCGCCGCGGACTTGGGCGCGGGCCGCGCGCCCGCCGCCTATGACAAGCAGATGCTCCGGGACTATTTGGAATCCTCGGGCTGGAGCAAGACCCCTCCGGCGCCGCACCTGCCGCCCAGCGTGGTGGAGGCTTTGAGCGCGCGCTACGAGGCGCTGGCCAAGGCGGTGATTTCGTGAGCGTTGCGCCCGCCACGCTCTCCAGCGGCGCTTCCCACTCGGCGGTGTCGCCCCGCGCGGCCGCGGTTCCCTATCGCGTCGAAGTGGGCTTGAAACGCGATATGCCCGACCCGGAAGGCGCGCGGGCGCTTTCACTGCTGCGCGCCGCTGGACTCTCCGCCGTCAAGGAAGTCCGCTCCGCCAAAATTTACTCCGTCCGCGGGCCGCTGACTCTCTCCCACGTCCACCAGGCCGCCAAGGAGCTTCTGTGCGACGCGGTGACCGAGGAGTACAAGATTTTATCGCCCCAGGCGCCGCCTTCCGCGGCGCGCCGCACCCGCGTCGAGGTGTGGCTCCGGCCCGAGGTCTCCGATCCGGCCGAGGATTCCATTCTTCTGGCCTTCGAGTGCGCGGGCTTGCCCAAGCCCGCGGCCGCGCGCCAGGGCGCGGTCTACTACGTCGAGGGCCGCGTGGCCCAGGCCGCGCTAGAAAAAGCCTTCGCGCGCTGGCTGGCCAATCCGCTCATCTGCCGCCTGAGCGCGGCGCCCTCGGCATGAAGAGCTCCGTTTTGACGCCGTCCGCCGTGCCGCCGCGCGCCGCCGCGGCGCAGCGCATGGCCGAGGGATTTTTGAGGCTCTCGGCCAGGGGGCTCTCGGAGTTAAGCCGCAGGAGCCTCTGGTCCCTGAGCGGGCAAGAGCTCCTGGCCGCGCAGGCCTACTTCAAAAAGGAAGGCCGTGACCCGACTTGGGCCGAGATGGAGACCGTGGCCCAATACTGGTCCGAGCACTGCCGCCACAAGACCTTCAACAGCCCCATCGCCTATTCGGACAACGGCCGGACTCGGCGCATCAAGAGCCTCTTTGCCGAGACCGTGGCCAAGGCCACCAGGGATCTCAAGAAGCCTTGGTGCCTCTCGACGTTCAAGGACAACGCCGGCATCGTGAGTTTCGGCAAGTCCGGTAAGTGGGCACTGGCGCTCAAGGCCGAGACGCACAACCATCCCTGCGCCCTGGAGCCCTACGGTGGCGCGGCCACGGGCTTGGGCGGCGTGGTGCGAGACGTTTTGGCCGCGGGCCTGGGCGCCAAGCCGGTCCTGGCCACGGACGTCTTCTGCTTCGGCCGCCCGGATGATCGGGGCCCGCTACCCGAAGGGGCACTGCCGCCGCTGCGGGGGCTGCTTTCAGCCGTGGCGGGCGTGGGCGATTACGGCAACCGCCTGGGCATTCCCCTGGCCGGGGGCGGGCTCTGGTTCGAGGACGGCTACCGCTTGACGCCGCTGGTCTTCGCCGGCTGCGCCGGCATCCTGCCGCGCTGGGCCGCGGGCAAGAAGGCCTTGCCCGGCGATCTCATCGTGGCCGCGGGCGGGCGCACGGGAAAAGACGGCATTCACGGCGCGACGTTTTCCTCGGCGGAGCTCAACGGCTCGGCCCATGCCGCGTTGCAAATCGGCCACGCCATCAACGAGAAAAAACTTTTGGACGCCCTGCTGCGCGCCCGCGACGAGAAGCTCTACCGCTTCGTGACCGACTGCGGCGCAGGAGGATTTTCCTGCGCGGTGACCGAGCTGGCCCAGGCCGCGGGCGGCGCGCGCGTGGATATGGAGAAGGCCCCGCTCAAGACCGGGGACCTGGAGCCCTGGGAGATTTGGCTCTCCGAGTCGCAGGAGCGCATGGTGCTGGCCGTGCCGCCAAGCTCCCTGCGCGCTCTGGAAAAAGTTTTCGCCGCGGCCTCCTGCGAGACCGCGGTCCTGGGGGAAATCACGCGCGGCGGACGCATCACCGTCGAGCACGGCGGCGCGCGCGTGGCGGATTTGAGCCTGGACTTTTTGGAAAACGGCCTGCCCCTCGCCGAGAGAAAGGCCGTGTGGAAAACGCCCAAGGCGGCCAAGGCGGCCAAGCCGTCGTTTAAGTCTGGCGCGGGCACGCGCTGCGCGGACATCCTGGCCCGGGCCCTGGCTCACCCGAACGTCTGCAGCCGCGAGAGCGTGGTGCGCCGCTACGACTACGAGGTGCAGGCCGGCACGGTCATCAAGCCCCTGCAGGGCGTCAAGCACGACGGGCCGGGTGACGCCTGCGTCATCTGGCCGCGCGCGGCCGTGGGCGAGTCGGAGGGTTTTTCGGGATTTGCTTTGGCGCACGGCTTGAACCCTTCCTACGGAAAAATCGATCCCTACTGGATGGCCATGGCCTGCGTGGACGAGGCCCTGCGCAACCTGGTCTGCGTGGGCGCGGACATTTCTCAAACGGCGCTCCTGGACAATTTTTGCTGGGGCAGCCCGGATAATCCGGAAATCTTAGGTTCTTTGGTGCGCGCGGCGCTGGGCTGTTATGACGCGGCCAAGGGCTTCGAGGCGCCTTTTGTTTCCGGGAAGGACAGTCTCTTTAACGAGGCCAAGGGCGCCTCCGGCAAAAACGTCGCGGTGCCGGGGACTCTCCTCATCACCGCGGCCGCTCCGGTGCGCGACGTGAGAAAATCCGTCACCATGGACGTCAAGGCCCCGGGCAACCCGCTTTACCTTTTAGGCTGGACCTCGGCGGACCTGGCGGGCTCCTTGTGCGCCGAGATTCTGGGCGTGGAAGGCGCGGGCCTGCCGCGCGTCGAACCCGCGGCCGCGCTCAAGGGCTTTCGCGCCGTCCTGGCCGCGATGGACAAGGGCCTGGTCTTGTCCGCGCACGATTTGTCGGAAGGAGGCCTGGCCGTGGCCGCGGCCGAGATGGCCTTCTCGGGCGAGTTCGGCCTGCGCCTGGATTTGGACGCCATCGCCTGCAAGGGCGTCATCTACTCACCCGAGTTTCTGCTTTTCTCCGAGAGCCCCAGCCGAATTTTGCTGGAAGTTCCCGCCGACCGCGAGGCCGAGTTCGTCCGGGCCACCAAGAGCGCGCCGGCGCTGCGCTGCGTGGGCCGGACCATCGCCAACCCGGTCTTGAAGGTCAAGGGTTTGGACGGACTCTCGGTCATGGAAGAGCCCATCTCCGCCCTGAAGGCGGGCTGGCAAAAGACCTTGTCGGAGGCGCTGGCGTGAAGGCGCCCCGCATCCTCATCCTGCGCGCGCCCGGCGTCAACTGCGACGTGGAGACCGCCGCCGCGCTCAAGTTCGTGGGCGGCGCGCCCGAGCCGGCGACCATGGCCGACGTGCGCGCGGGCCGCGTGCGCGTCCTGGACTACGCCATGGCGGTGTTCCCCGGGGGATTTTCCTACGGCGACGATTTGGGCGCGGGCAAGGTTCTGGCCGTGCAAATCCGCGGCTACCTCAATGACCTGCGCCACTTCGTGCGCCAGAAGCGCCCGGTCCTGGGCGTGTGCAACGGCTTCCAGGCCCTGGTCAAGGCCGGACTCCTGCCCTTCGGCTCGGGCGATCCCAGCGCGGGATTTGCGGCCAACGATTCGGGCCGCTTCGAGGCGCGCTGGGTGCACCTGCGCCTCAACACGCAGAGCCCCAGCCTTTTTTTCCGGGGCCTGCCCGAGATGATCGAGCTGCCCGTGGCGCACGGCGAGGGCAAGCTGGTCTTGAAGTCCCCGCGCCAGTTGGAGGACTTGAAGAAAAACCACTCCATCGCCATGCAGTACGTTTCGGACGACGGCAAGCTGGCGGGATACCCCGCCAACCCCAACGGTTCGGTCTTCAACATCGCGGCGCTCTCCAACCCGGAGGGCAACTGCCTGGGCCTGATGCCGCACCCCGAGCGCTTCACCGACATCCACCACCACCCCAACTGGACGCGCCAGACCTTTTTCAAGCACTGCGCGGGGCTGGAGATTTTCCGCAACGCCGTGGATTACTGCCGGAGCTGATGGCTCAAGCCCAAGCGTTGAGCGATTAACATGTGCGGCATTTTCGCGGTCACCGACTGCGCCGAAGCGGCCGACGTCGTCCGCGCCGGGCTCTTGGCCCTGCAGCACCGCGGCCAGGAATCCTCCGGCATCGTCTCCAGCGACGGCGCGCGCCTGCACGCCAAGGCCGGCATGGGCTTGGTCGCGGACGTTTTCCCCGGCCCGGCCTCGGCGCTTTTGCCCGGCCGCGCGGCCGCGGGCCACGTGCGCTACTCGACCGCGGGGGAATCCCTTCTTAAAAACGCCCAGCCCCTGATGTTCGGCGGGCGTCACGGGGCCTTGGCCATCGCGCACAACGGCAACTTCACCAACGCCGCGTCTTTGCGCCGGGAGCTGGAGGCCAAGGGCGCCATCTTCCAATCCTCGACCGATTCCGAGGTCGCCGTGCACTTGATGGCCCGGCGCGGCCCGCCGCTGGAGCGCGCGCTCATCGAGAGCCTGCGCCGCATCGAGGGCGCCTATTCGCTCATCATCTTCACGCCGGGCAAAATCATCGCCGCGCGCGATCCGCTGGGCTTTAGGCCCCTGGTGCTGGGGCGCCTGGGCAAAAGCTTCGTTGTGGCCTCCGAGACCGCGGCCTTGGACGCGGTCAAGGCGTCGTTTGTCCGGGAAATCAAGCCGGGCGAGGTGCTGATTTTAGAGAAAGGCCGCCTCAGAAGCTTGCGGCCATTCGCGGCAAAAAAAATTCCGGCGCGCTGCGTATTCGAGCATGTCTATTTCGCCCGGCCCGACTCGCAGGTTTTTGGCCGCAACGTGCAGGCCGCGCGCCGCGAGATGGGCCGGCAGCTGGCCCGCGAAATGGCGGACGTCTCCGCGGACATCGTCGTGCCGGTGCCGGACTCGGGGGTCTCGGCCGCGTTGGGGTTTTCCGACGTCTCCGGCCTCCCCTTCGAGATGGCGCTGGTGCGCAACCACTACGTGAGCCGCACCTTCATCAAGCCCACCCAGGCGCTGCGGGAAGCCTCCGCGGCCATGAAGCTTTTTCCCGTCGCGGAGGCCCTGCGCGGCCGCCGCGTGGTGCTCATCGACGACTCCATCGTGCGCGGCACCACCTCGCGCCTCATCGTGCGCCGCGTGCGGGAAGCCGGCGCGCGCGAAATCCATTTGGCGGTCGCCAGCCCGCCCATCGTTTCGCCCTGCCACTACGGCATCAACACGCCCCGCGCCAAGGAGCTTATCGCCGCCAACCGCAAGACCGAGGCCGTGAGAAAATTTTTGGAGGCCGACAGCCTGCGCTACCTGAGCCTGGAGGGAATGCTCAAGGCCGCGGCGGGGCCCGGCGGCGCGAGCTCGGGGTTTTGCTCCGGGTGCTTCACCGGCCGCTACCCCGCGCCGGTCCCGGAGGACGCATGAGCGCGGCGCCCGACACCAGCGTCCTTCTGCTGGGCTCCGGGGCGCGCGAGCACGCCCTGGCCTGGGCACTGGGCCAGAGCCCGCGCCTCAAAAATTTTTACGCCCTGCCGGGCTCGGCCGCGATTTCCGATTGGGCGCAGAGCCTGCCCGGCGACCCCTCGTCGCCGCGAGACGTCGCGGCCGCGGCCAAGGACCGGCACGCGGGCTTGGTCGTCATCGGCCCCGAGGCGCCGCTGGCCGCGGGAGTGGCCGACGCCCTGCGCGCCGCGGGCGTTCTGGTCTTCGGGCCCAACCAGGACGGCGCGCGGCTGGAATCCTCTAAGATTTTTGCCAAGGAGTTCATGGCGCGCCACGGCATCCCGGCGGCGCGCTCTTTGGCGTTTGCGAGCGCGGCGGCGGCCAAGGAGGCGCTTGTCTCCTGGCCCGAACCCATGGTGGTCAAGGCCGACGGCCTGGCCGGGGGCAAGGGAGTTTTTGTCTGCGCGACGCGCGCCGAGGCGCTCGAGGCCGTGGAATTTTTTATGGAGTGCCGGGGCGCCGGCGCCGCAGGCGGCAAAATTTTGCTCGAGGAGGCGCTTTCGGGCCCCGAGCTTTCCGCCATGGCCCTGTGCGACGGCAAAAAATTTCGTCTGCTGCCCTTGGCGCGCGATCACAAGCGCCTCAAAGACGGTGATTTGGGCCCCAACACCGGCGGCATGGGCGCCGCCGCCCCGATCGCCGTCTCCCCCGCGGAACGCGGCGCGGTGGAGGACGTTTTCACGCGCGCGATGAAAGGCTTGGCCACCGAGGGCATGGACTACCGCGGCGTGCTCTACGCCGGGCTCATGATGACCGCCCAGGGCCCCAAGGTTTTGGAGTTCAACTGCCGCCTGGGCGACCCGGAAGCGCAGGCGGCGCTGCCGCTGTTGGCCTCGGATTTTCTGGACTTGTCCCTGGCCTGCGCCAAAGGCGATTTGGGCAGGAGGCAAGTCAATATCCGCCCGGGAGCGTGCGTCTGCGTGACGCTGGCTTCGGCGGGCTATCCGCAAAAGCCCCAGCCTGCCGGGGCAATTTCGGGCTTGGACGACGTCGCGCGCGACTGCGAGATCAGGGTGTTCCACGCGTCCACCACGGTCAAGGACCGCGCGTGGTCGGGCGGCGCCGGACGGGTTTTAAGCGTCTGCGCCGGGGGCCAGGATGTTTTCGCGGCGCGGCAAAAGGCCTACGCCGCGGCGGACAAGATTTGTTTCGAGGGAAAAGTCCTGCGCCGGGACATCGCGGCTCGCGTTTCGGCGCCGGCGTCCCGAACCCGCGCATTTCGGATGTTCGGGGCGGGGGTTTAGCATGGCCAAAGCGCGGCCGCTGGTCGGCGTCATCATGGGCAGCCGGAGCGACTGGGAAACCATGAAACGGGCCGCGGAAGTTTTGACGGAGCTGGGCGTGGCGCACGAATGCAGGGTGGTCTCGGCGCACCGCACGCCGGATTTGCTCTTCAAGTATGCCGCCTCGGCGCGCAAGCGCGGCCTTAAGGTCATCATCGCGGGCGCGGGCGGCGCCGCGCACCTGCCCGGCATGGCCGCGGCCAAGACCGTGCTGCCGGTGCTGGGCGTGCCGGTCCAGTCCAAGGCTTTAAAAGGCATCGACTCCCTGGTCTCCATCGCGCAGATGCCCCGCGGCGTGCCGGTGGGCACCTTGGCCATCGGCGAGGCGGGCGCGGCCAACGCGGCGTATTTGGCCGCGCAGATTCTGGCCCTGGCCGACCCCGCGCTGCGGCGTAAAATCGAGGCCTTCCGGCGCGCGCAGGCCAGGAGCGCCTTGAACTTGAAGCTTTGAAAGCGATTCTCCCCGGAGCGACTCTCGGCATTCTGGGCGGCGGGCAGTTGGGCCGGCTGCTGGCCCTTGACGCGCGGCGCATGGGATACAAGACCGGCGTCCTGGACCCCGCGCCAAAGGGCCCTGCGGCGCAGGTCTGCGATTTCCACATCCGGGCGCCCATAAACGACGCGGCCGCGGCCTTGAAGCTCGCCGAGCGCTGCGACGCTTTGACGCTTGAATGGGAGATCATCCCCGCGTCGCTCATAGACGCCGTCGCCCAAAAAAAACCGGTCTTTCCTTCGGCGGCGGTTCTTTCCGTCATCCAAGACCGCCTGACGCAAAAACAGTTCTTGGCTAAGGAAGGTTTCCCCCAAGCGCGCTTTTTCCCCGCGGCGGACGCGAAGGAACTCTCGGACGCCGTCGCGGACATCGGCTACCCCTCAATTTTAAAGCGCCGCCGCGAGGGCTACGACGGCAAGGGCCAGCGCCGCCTGGAGAGCGGGCAGGATTTGCCCGCGGCCCAGGCGCTCCTATCCGCGCCCTGCGTCCTGGAGGAAAAAATCGACTTCGAGCGCGAGATTTCAGTCGTTTTGGCGCGCAATGAAAAGGGCGACGTCGCTTTTTTCCCCGTGGCGCTCAACGAGCACCAAGGCGGCATACTGCGCCTGTCCTCCGCGCCCGCGCCTATTTCCGAGACCCGCGCCCGAGAGGCCAAGGATTTGGCCGCGGCCGCGGCCCGGGCCCTGGGCCACGTGGGCGTAATGGCCGCGGAGATATTCGTGGCCAAGGGCGGCGCGCTCTTAATCAACGAGATCGCGCCGCGCGTGCACAACAGCGGCCACTACACCCTGGGCGCCTGCGCGGTCTCGCAGTTCGAGCAGCATTGGCGCGCGGGCTTGGGCCTGCCTCCGGCGGAGACCGCGCTCTTGTCGCCCGTAGTGATGGCCAATTTATTGGGCGACCTGTGGGCCAACGGCGCGCCGAACTGGGAGCCCCTGCTGCAAAATCCAGAGGCGCGGCTCTTTCTCTATGGCAAGGACGCGCCCAAGCCGGGCCGCAAGATGGGGCACTTCCTGCTTCTGGGCGGCGACATCGAGTCCTTGCGCGCCGCGGCGGACCGCATCTTGCGCGAAATGGGAGCGCCGCCTCGGCGCTAGCGGCGCATCGCTGGCTTATCAATCCAATGGGCCGCCCGGCTTTCGAGGTCCAGCAAGTCCGATGAAATCCGGCAGGAAGACACTTTTTCGCTCCATCCTCGTTTTCTGCGCGCTCGCGGCGATTTTGGTCCCGCTCCACCTGCTGACCTTCGGGCAACCCAAGCCCGATTCGCGCGCGCCGTGGCTGCTTTCGGACGCGCCGCTCTATCATCGCCAATCCATCAACGGCCAGCTTTGGGCGATGCCTAATACGCCTGCGGCGGCGGTTGATTAACAGGCTGCCGAAAAAGGGTTGATTTTTAGCGAAGAGGCTAGATGCGGCCAATACTTGAGAAGGATTCCTCGGAGTTGCTGCCGGTTGTCAGGATATCAGGATGGCTTGAGCGGCTTCTTCTTGCGGCTCTATTGACCGTCTACGGCTTCATCCAAATCAGGGGCCTGCTCATCCCCGGCCTTAATGGGGATGAGGCCTCCGGTGGCGTGTGGACGCAGAAAATCATCCGCCTGGGCTGGCAGGGATTTAAGCAGTGGCCGTTGGGAGGCTCCTACCATGCCGCTCTACAGTCTTATCTCTACGTCCCGTTTTTTCTCCTGATCAAAACGCCCTTACTGGCCCTGCGCATCGGAGAACTCTTTTTCAGCTCCGTGGTCATTGCTCTCGCCTATCTGTGCGCCCGCCGCTTCTTCGGTGTCTTGGCCGCCCTGTTTATGCTGGTATTCCTTTTATTCAACCCCGTTTTTATCTACATGTCGCGAATAAGCACACCTCACGGCGGAGTCATGGCCGCCTTCTGGTTGGGGGCACTTTTGTTCCTTGACTCCTGGCATAAAACCAGCAAAGATCGCTGGCTTTTCGCTGCGGCGTTTTTGACGGGTGCCGGCTTCTGCGTCTACATCTGGTTTTATTGGTTCATCTTCGGCCTTTTGTTTTCCACGCTGGCGGTTTATAGCCGGGAAATCATGGCGCTGTTTTTCCGACCCGTGCGCTGGCGGCGGATCGCGGGAGGCGGAGTGTCCTTTCTTTTTGGCCTCACGCCTTATATTTTGAAGGAAATATACGGCCATTATGAGAATTTATTCAGGCTCGCAATTGCTTCCCTCCACCACGGCATATGGGGCAGCGTGAATAATTTTGAGATACTGAGCAATTGGGGAGTCTCTCTATGGCAATTCCTCGGAACATTGGCCGGAGGCATGTGGGATATCCTTCCATACTACTCCTTGGTTCACGACGGATTCATTTCCTTCATGATGATCTATTGCGGCTTTCTCCTCGCGTCAAGCGCCGCAATCCTTCTATTCTGGAAACCATCGCGCGGCACGCGGCGGCGCAGAGATCTGTTCCTCGTCGCGCTACTTGGGGGCATGCTTCTGCCGTCATGCCTGACTTTATCCACCTTTCGGCAACTTCATCTCTATTTAATTTTTCCATTGCCGCAGATGATCATGGGCGCAGCAGCAGCAGCTTTGTTCGATCGCTCCTGGGCCGCGCGGCCACGCGCGAAAACTCTTTGCCTGGCTCTTTTGTTGTTCATCGCGTCTCCCTTTCTTTACCTTCGGGAATACTCAAGTGTGGAAAGCTTCCTGCGCATGACAGGAGGGACGGGAACAGTCTCAGATTCGATCGAAACTATTGCCAACTGGCTGGAAAAACACGGCTATTTCACCCCCGTTGCCTGCGATTGGGGGCTCGCTGTCCCGCTCCAATTGCTTTCGAACGGCAGAATCACCCCATTATCGCTTTGGCCCGATTTGAATGCTGGCGATAGAGGCTTCTTCCGCCATCCGGGCGGAGACAACGTATATCTGTTATATGCCGCGCATGGCAATTTGCCATTCGCGTCCGCGGCGCTGACCCGGCAAGGCCTGGCGTTCCACGTTCTAAAAACCTTCTACACCAAAAATGGCGAGCCCAACGCCGTCGCCTGCGCCGTCATCAAGCGCGGACGCGCGAATCTGCCGCAAAACCAGAAGCACCGGTCTGAACTGATGAACTTGCCATGAGAAGCAATAACGGGAAATCAAAAGTCGGGCATCCGGGAAGAATGTGGCTCAACGCTGGAGCCATTTTTTCATGCTGGGCCCTTTTTCTCATCTTATTGCGCCGCCTCTGGCCGTATCAAGGCGTATTCACGGGCGAGGCGCTAAGCGGCATCGCGGCCTACGCCTGGATTCATCAGATTCCCAACATGTTCATGGGACCAAGCGCCGCGGTCTTTGGCTGGAACATTCCGTTGATGTACAGCAATATTCACGGCCCTTGGAGCATCTATTTTCTTTCCCCGTTTATTGCCCTGGGCGGCTGCACGCTGGCGACGTTGCGGATATACTCCGCCTTCATGTTTCTTTTCGCGCTTTGGGGCACATGGCGCTTGGCGTTGCTGGTCAGCGGAAACAGAGCTGCGGCGTTCCTGTCCGCGGCGCTGTTGGCCGTCTGCCCCGCGATGGCGATGACGCGCAGCGAATACGTGACGGCGCCGGACGTGGCGGCGTCCGTCTGGGCCTTGTGCTTCGCCCTGTCATTCGTCCGCACACGCAAGCCGGCTTATGCCTGGGCGGCCTGCGCCGCTTTTTTTATGGGGCTCTGCACCCGGACCTGGGTGGCGGGGCTAGGCGTGGGCTTTGTGCTCTATGCCCTGCTGACATGGCGGAAAGTGTTGACTCTGTTTCCTGCGGCACGCGGAGCCAAGGCGCGCCTTATTGGAGGTTGTCTGGCCTGTGCCGGGATTTTCCTGCTTCCCATACTCATTTATAACGCGCTCAATGGTTGGCCCTGTGTCTGGTTTTACGCCCGCCGTTTCGCCAATCGACAATTGCTGGCTTGCGGCCTGCCCGGCCAAGAGGCGTGCAGCAATTTGGCGTATTGGATAAACCTAAAGTTCAATGTGCGTCAATTGGAGAGCCTGTGCGACGGGCCATTGGGTATTTTGGTTCGGGCGCCGTGGCACTGGCTCTATGCCGCGACGCTTCTGCTCTCTTTGGCTTTTGCCGCTCGAAGCGCCTGGCGACGGCGCACGCTTTGGAGCGCCACGGCGGCGCTCTGGATTATCGCCATCGGATATTTTCTCATCGCGGCCGTAAGCCCGACCGATCAGCTGGCCATCCATTTGACCCCATTGGTTCCCATCCTGGCCGTGCTGGCGGTTTCCTGGATTGCCGACGTTCCCGCCGGACGGCCGCGCGCGGCTCTCCTTTGCGCGATGGCCCTGGTCTGCGCCGCCCAGTTCGCCGGCGATGTCCGGCTTTTTCGAAGGGAGAATATCGATATTTCCTCAGCGGGAGGAGCCAGGGGCTGGTACGGAGCGTCGCCTCTCATCATCACGGCGTCCCGGTGGGCCGGCCAAGAAGCGCGAATTCCGATCATTTCCTTGTCGCATCCCTTCACCTCGGCCGCGCCTTATTTTTCGCAGGGCCGGGCGGTCCTTATTCCGTGGCCCGACTGGATTTCAGATTACCGTTTTCCTTGGAAAGAATGGCTGCGCCGCAAGGACAGGCCCTATTTCCTCATTGAGAACGACAGCCTCGGCGCCGCCAAGGCCACCGAGCTTAAGGCTGAAGCGGCGAAGCTGGGCGCGCCCTTGGCGCGGGTCAGGGTTTTACGCGATTCCAGGGGCCGCCCGGCCTTCGAAGTTTACCGGGTCCGATGAGGGCCGAACCGCCGCGGCCATAATGCCCGGCGAAATCATGCCATTGAATGGCGGCTAAATCTTTAAACATGAGCAGGCTGTCCCGGACGATCCGCACGCTTGATTTATCATGGCGCTTTAAATGGACCGGGAGGCGCTTTATGCCGTAATTAAGCTTGAGCGCGATGTGGAATATCTCCGCGTCGAAAGCGAAGCGATTGACGCGGCTTAAATTAAAAATACGGTCGGCGGCTTCCGCCCGGAACCCCTTGATGCCGCACTGGGTGTCGCGCCAGCCGGCCGCGATGAAGCGGGCGACGATGAAAGAATAAACGCGGCTTGCGATCCGCCGGATCGCGGGAATTTCCGCGAAGTAGTTTGACCCTTGAAAATGCCTGTTCCCCGCGACGAAATGAATTTGCTCAAAATCAAGGCACCGGAGCATTCTTTCGATGATGTCGAACTCATAAGGGATGTCGGCGTCCGTGAATATCCTGAACTTGCCGCGGGCGGCGCGCATGCCCCGGCGAACCGCGGCGCCCTTGCCCAGATTGCGGGCGCCGGCGATATAGCGGCATCCGAATTGTTTGGCGATCCGGCAGGTATCCGCCGCGTCGGCGCTGCCATCATCGCTGAGAATGACCTCGTAAGGAGTTTCCAGCTTGTCGAGGCAGCCCAAAAAGGGAGGGAGCCGTCTTTCGAGCAAGCGAGAGGCATTGTAGCAGGGCAAGACGATGCTGAGTTGGATTTCATCGGGGACCGGCACGGTGCTATTATATCACGGGGCTTTATTCTAGCCGAAAATCCACAAGGAACCGATGAAAATCCGCTGGGCGCGGCGCTTTCCAGGCCTGCCGGCCGCGCTTTTCTCCTGGGGACTTTTTCTCATCCTCCTGCGCTACATCTGGCCCTACCAGGGCATGGCTGCCGGCGAAGTGACCAGCGGCACGGAGGCCTACGCTTGGATTCATCAAATCCCGAACATGCTGGTCGTGCCGCACATCGCCATTTTCGGCCGGACTGTTCCCGTCATGCTGGGCTACTACCATGGCCCGTGGGACATTTATCTTCTGACGCCCTTCATCGCCTTGGGCGGCTGCACTCTGGCGACGCTCCGGTGCTATTCCGCCGTCATGTTCTTCTTCGCGCTCTGGGGAACGTGGCGTCTGGCGTTTCTGGCGAGCGGCGACAAGAGGACGGCGTTTTTTTCGGCGCTTCTCCTGGCCGTCTGTCCCATGATGACGACGCTGCGCAGCCAATATATCTCGGCGCCGGACGTGGCGGCTTCCGTGTGGGCGCTGTGCTTCGCCCTCTCTTTCGCGCGCACGCGCAGGCCGGTCCATGCCTATGCGGCGTGCGCCGCCGTTTTTCTGGGGCTGTGCACGCGGGCCTGGGTGGCGGGCCTGGGCGTGGGCTTGTTGCTCTACGCCGCGCTGACCTGGAGGCATGTCCTGGCCCTGCTTCCCGAATCGCGCGCGGCCAAGGCGCGACTTATCGGCGGATGCCTCGTCTGCGCCGGAGTTTTCCTGCTTCCCATCCTCGCCTACAACATGGCCAACGGCTGGCCGACCATTTTAAGCCTTCTGCATCATGCCGTTGTCCGCGACCCATCCAAGTGCGGGACTCCCGGCCGGCAGTCCTGCAGCAATTTGGCCTACTGGACGAATCTGAAAATCGATATCTACCTGTTGAAGAGCTTCTGCGACGGCGGCCTAGGCGTCTTGGCGCGCGAGCCCTGGCATTGGCTTTACGCCGCGCCCCTGCTGCTGTCCTTGGCCCAGGCCGTCCGGGACGCCTGGCGCCGGCGCACGCTGTGGAACTCCCGGGCGGCGCTCTGGATCATCGCGGCCGGGTATTTTCTCGTCTCGCCCATCAGCCCGACGGAGCAGGTGGCTAACCAGCTGGCCCCGATGGCGCCCATCCTGGCCGTGCTGATGTTTTCTTGGATCAGCGCCGTTCCCAGGGGCGCCCTGCGCGCGGCGGCCCTTGCCGCCCCGGCGCTTCTCTGCGCCGCGCAGTTCGCCGGAGATTTTTGGCTGCTCAGGAGAAAAAACATCGACGTCTCCGCGACGGGGTGGTACGGGGCGTCGCCGCTGGTCATCGAAGCCGCGCGCTGGGCGGGCCGGCGTCCGCGGACGCCGGTCATCTCCCTTTCATTTTCCTTCACCGCCGCCGCGATTTATTTCTCGCAAAATCAGGTCCGGCTGGTGCGCTGGCCCGAGCTTTCGGCAAGCTATCATATTCCCTGGAGGCGATGGCTGCTACGCAAGGACAGGCCTTATTTCGTGACCGAAAATGACGGCCTGGGCGCGGGCCATGCCGCCGCGCTTGAAGCCAACGCGGCGCGGCTTGGGCTGCCGCTGGCGCGAGTCAAGGTGTTTCGCGACTCGACGGGCCGGCCGGCTTTCGAGGTTTACCAAGTCCGCTGAAAGCCGCGCCCCCGCTGTTTTCACGACGGGTTCCGTGCTTACTTCGTATAAATCGGAAAGCCGCCTGTTTCCGCGCGCCAAAGAATTTTTTTATGGAATATTTTTTCCAAAAGAAGGCTCATGGGGCCCGCGTCGTGCCCGCCAAGAATGACCAAGCACCAGTTTTCGAACGGGCCCAATGATTTCAGCTCGTTGAACGCTTTCCGCCCCAATCCGGCGTGCTTGTCCCGGACCTCGGCGTTGCCGCCCAAATACTCGCGGTAAGCCGCCCGGACGCTCCTTTCGGCTTTGGTTTGATTTCCTTTGCTCAAATAGAAATCCGCCTCCATCACGCTGAGGGCCGGCCGGAACTGCGGATCGGGCGGAGCAGACAGAAAAAGAAGCGGGCTGGGCTTCCCGGCCAAAGCCTCGGTCCAGGCGGCGTAAAGCCGGCACATGGGACAGGAGCGGTCGAGCCGCGCCGCGTCTTCGAATTGCCCGCGGGCGGCCGCCAGATGCCCGGCCTTGAGGCTGATTTGTCCGGACTCAAAATGGAGCCAGGAGGATTTTGGCGCGGCGGCAAGCGCCGCCTCTATCCGCGAGTCCGGCGAGGCGTTCGCGCCGAGGGCGCCGGCGGCCCACACGATTTTTTCGCAATAGGCGCAGGCGCACAGCGCGGCCGCCAGAACGGCCAGACAAGACCACTGGCCGACGCGCCGGGCGAGGCTTTGCGCGCCTGGATTCGGGAAGCGGCCCAAGGTCCGCGCGGCGGCGGCGCACGACGATCCGGCCAGTAGGCATAAGAGCGGCCACAGCGGAATGAAGTACGCGTATTGAACCGCCATGAAGCAATGGATGGCCAGGAAATAAGCCGCTAGAAGCGCCGCGTCCATGACGTCTTTCCGGCGCCGCCGCCACCATGAAGGAAGAAACGCCACTAAAAAGATCCAGGGGTGCGCCGCGAAAGCGAACGCCAATCGCCGGCCGTAGCCGCGAAGATAACGGAGGGGATGGCGAAGAATCTCCTTGGCCGCCCAGCGATAGATCCAGAACGGGCGATTGACGTCAACCGGGCGTTTGAGCAGCAGGCGCCAATCGCCTTCGATGCCCTGGGTCAATCCCAGGGTTCCCGCGACGATGTTCCATTCGACTTGATGGGATTCGAAGAGGGATAAGTCATGGTAGGCGGTCCATCCCAAGCGGACCCATGGGATTAGAAAAAGCAGCGGCACTAGAACCAAAACGGCCGAGTCCTTGAACCACGCCCGCTTCGGCCCATCGCGCCCAAAAAATTCCCGCGCGGCCAAGGCCGCGGGGAATAAGAACAGCACGGAGCGGAACAACAGAGCGGCGCCGAGCGCCAGGGAAAGGAGCCATGTCCTCCCTGAAGTCGGCTTCTGCGCCCGGTAAACCAGCAGAGCGCAGACCAGCAGGACGCAAAATGCATAGCCTGACTGGACATAAAGCGTCGCGAGGTCATCGCGGGACAAGTAGAAAAAAAGCAGCGCGGCAGCGGCCGCGACCGGGCCCAGCGAGGACTCCATGATGAAGCAGGCGGCCGTCAGCAAGAGGCATGCGGCCAGCGAAACCGCCACTGTCCAAGCGCTTCTGGAGACGCCCCAGTGATCGAAGAGCGCCGCCGCCGTTATGCTGTCCAGCGGCAAATTGCCCCGGGCGTAGTCCCCTGGAACGGCATAAATCAAGGCTTCGCCGTTCATAGCCTCATGAAGCATCGGCGTTTTGAAGCGGAGGTTGGCTCCAAAATTGAACAAGGCGATGCGCCAAGTCAGAAAAGCGCAAAAAATGAGGCCGAAGACGGTCAGGGCGTAAAAAATCAGGGGGCGCGCTTGTCGGACCATCGGGCGCGGTCCTAGGCCGCGGCGCGCGGCTCGGGGGGCTTGGCGCCCGCCGGGCCCATCAGGCGCAAAAGCCCGGTCAAGGGGATAATCGCCCACTCGGGGCTCGCCTCCAGCTCCTGGCGCGTCTCGTCCAGAGCGCGCTCGACGAGCAGAAGCTCCAGGAACAAGTCCGTCTCCGCGCGGGTCTTGGGCAGGAGGCCCGCGTCCGCGACGGTCGCGAGGTAGGACTTCAAGAACGCCGCCGAGACCCACTGGATCCAGAACCGCGCCCAGGGCTCCAGGCGCGCGGCGTCCGCGGCCCGCGAGACGCCGACCCGGCCCAGCAAAATCGTGTAGGCCGCGTAGTCGAAGGAGCGCAGCATGCCGGCGACATCGCGCAGGGGTGAGCGCTTGACGCGGCGGTCCTGCAGGGACTGCGCCGCCGGGCCCTCGAAGTCGAAAATCTGGAAGTCGCTGCCGGTGTAGAGGACTTGCTTTAAGTGGTAGTCGCCGTGGCAGCGGATGCGCCGTCCCGAAAGCTTCTTGCCCAAGAGGCCTTTTAAGCGCGCCATAACCTCGCCTTCCAGCGCCAGGGCCGCCTCGGCCTGCGGCCGGTTGGCCTCCGGCAAATCTTTCGTCTGCGCGCGCAGGAGGTAGAAGGCGTCCTTGGCGCGGGTGCGCAGGGACTGGTAGAGCGAGCGCTGGTAGAGCTCGGAGAATTCCTCGGGCGCTAAATTTTTTTCCCGCGCGCCTTCCGAGAGCGCCAGGTGGAGCTCGCCGGTGCGCCGGCCCAGCTGCTTTGCCGCCTCGAGAAAGGCCCCGACGCGCTCCAAGGCCAGGGCGGGGGGGTCTGTCTCCGCGAGCGTCCAGAATTTAGGCGTCAATGCCGCATCCTTGGGAAAGTCCATCCCGCCCGGGATGTCGTCGAAGTAGCGGCGCAGAGCGTCCAGGGTGTACTGCCAGGCGTCGCCGCGGTTGGCGACGTAGCTGTGCAGCACGGCCAGGGTTCGCGATTCCCCCTGCCGGGAGCGGTAGGTGATTTCGCCGGCCAGCGTCGGCGAATAGGGAAAGCTCTTTTTCTCAGCCAGGTAGCGGCCGATTTCCGCGTCGGGGTTCTCGCCCGCGTGGAGGCGGCGGAAGAACTTGAGCACCAGGCGGTCGCCGAAAAGGACCGAGGTGTTGCGCCGGGTTCCCTTGGCCGGCGTCGGCGCGGGGAGAGCCTCTTCGCCGGCGGCTGAAGCCAGGCCCGGGCCCGCGGCCATGACCACGTCGCCCGCGCGGCCCTTCAAGCGCCGCTTCTGCCGGACGCTGTCCAAAATCCGCGCGCAAAAATCCGGGTCGGCCGTCGCGTCGAAGAGAATTCCCGCGATGCGCCGGGACTCGCCGCGGTGCCGGACGTCCGCCAGCACGCTAAAAGGATGCTCCTGCCGGATTTTGGCGGCCTTCTCGCCCGAGGCGAAAGCTAGCGGCAGCAGGTAAACTTCGGCGGGGGCGTTGAGGAATTCCGCCTGGACCAGGCACAGGCGCGGCGCGGGCTTTTCCTCGCCGCCGATTAGGGCGGCGTCGTCCAGCACGCGCACCGAGCGCAGCAGGTGCTGCCGGCCCTCGAACCATTGCCGGGCGCGCAGATAGCTCTTCAAGGCCGCGCCGAGCGTCTCGGCGTTGGCGGCGGAGAACAGCGCCTCCGCTCCGCCGGAAATTTCCAGGGCCGGGGTCTGCGCCGGGGCCAAGGCGGCGTTGACGTCGGCGGCCGTGGGCGGCCGCAGGCGAAACCAGTAGAAGGAGTGCGGCCCCAAGGTGAGCCGGTAGCGCTCCTCGCCCACGGCCGGAAACTCGAAGCGGCCGAACATCTCGACCAGGGCCAGGCCCTTGAAGGGGGACAAATCAAGCTCGGCCAGCTGCACGAAGCGCGAGAGGTTGGCTACCGCCAGGATGCGCTCGTCCTCGCAAGCGCGCACGTAGGCGAATATCTTGCGGTTCTCGCAGCCCACCATGTCCATCGTTCCTCGGCCGAAGGCCTTGTAGCGTTTGCGCATGTCGATGGCGCGCTTCATCCACCAGAACAGCGAGTGTTGGTTGTTCTGCTGCACCTCGACGTTGACGGCCTCGTAGTGGTACTCGGGCTCGATGATGATGGGAAGATACAGGCTCTGCGCGTTGGCGCGCGAGAAGCCCGCGTTACGGTCCGCGTTCCAGAGCATAGGCGTGCGCACGCCGTTGCGGTCGCCCAGGTGGATGTTGTCGCCCATGCCGATTTCATCGCCGTAGTAGATGACCGGCGTGCCGGGCAGGGAGAGCAGGAGGCTGTTCAGGAGCTCGATTTTCCGGCGGTGGTTGCCCAACAGCGGCGCCAGGCGCCGGCGGATGCCGAGATTAATGCGCGCGCGGGAGTCCTGGGCGTAGAAACGGTACATGTAGTCGCGCTCCTCGTCGGTCACCATTTCGAGCGTCAGCTCGTCGTGGTTGCGCAGGAAGATGGCCCACTGCCCGCGGCCGGAAATCTCCGGCGTCTGCTGGAGGATGTCCGCGATGGGCGAGCAGTCCTCCATCTGCAGGGCCATGAAAAGCCGCGGCATCAGGGGAAAGTGAAAGGCCATGTGGCACTCGTCGCCGTCGCCAAAATACACCGCGGCGTCCTCGGGCCATTGGTTGGCCTCGGCCAGGAGCATGCGGCCCTTGAATTTGGCATCCACGCGCCGGCGTAGGGCCTTGAGGAAAGCGTGTGTCTCGGGCAGATTCTCGCAGTTGGTGCCCTCGCGCTCGAAAAGATAGGGCACGGCGTCCAGCCTCAGGCCGTCAACGCCCAGGCCCAGCCAGAAATCCACCACCTTAAAGAGATAATCCCGCACCTTGGGATTATCGAAGTTGAGGTCCGGCTGGTGGGAATAGAAGCGGTGCCAGAAGTAGGCCTTGGCCAGCGGATCCCATGACCAGTTGGAGCTCTCGAAGTCCTGGAAGATGACGCGGGCCTCCGCGTACTTGCGCGGGTCGTCGCTCCAAACGTAGAAGTCCCGTTCGGGGCTACCCGCGGGCGCGCGGCGCGCCTTCTGGAAGAGCTCATGCTGGTCCGAGGTGTGGTTCAAGACCAGCTCCGTGATGACGCGGAGTTTTCGGCGCTTGGCTTCTTTTAAGAAGCGCTTGAAGTCGGCCAGGGTCCCGTAATCCTTGTGCACGCCGAAGTAGTCCGCGATGTCGTAGCCGTCGTCCTTGAGCGGCGAGGGGTAGAAGGGCAAAAGCCAGAGGGCGGTCACGCCCAGGTCCTGCAGGTAGTCGAGCTTTTGGATGAGACCCGCGAAATCGCCGATGCCGTCGCCGTTGCCGTCGCAGAAGGCGCGCACGGGCAGCTCGTAGATGACGGCGTCTTTATACCATTGCGGGTCGTTGGTCATCGCGCGCTGAGCTTCAAGTATAGGAAATCTGGGCGCGGCCGTTGGGCCCGATTCAGGCTGGGTCCAAAGACCACGACCGCGTGGGCCCATCGCCTGCCCGGACCCCCGGCCCCTGCTGATAGAATAACCTCGGAAGGGACATTGAAGCAAGGAGACAAGAACATGAAGACATCCGCCACCAAATTTTTAGCCGCCGGCGCCGCGCTGGCGCTGGCTCTTCCCAGCCTCGCCCGGGCCGGAGGGGATTTCGAGGCCCGGGACAGCGGGTCCTTTCAAATGCAAAACCCAGGCGTTCCGGACGAGGCCGCCCTGCCGGCCGTGGACGGCGGCTTGGCCTTCGATCTTCAGGACATGGGCCAGCGTCCGCCCGGGGCCAATCTCTCGGCGGATCAGCTCGACGCATTGCTGCCCGCGGCGACGCTTCCTGCGCCTAAGACGGCGGCGCCCAGCGCCGCGCCCACGGAGGCGATGACGCCCGAGAACAGCTCGGGCATCGCGGCGTGGCTCGACCGCCGCGGCCTGCGCGGCCCCCTGCCCGCGGCCGAGACGAAGGAGAAAACCCAGGCGCCCCAAGCGGAGCGCGTCGAGACGATGACGCCCGAGAACAGCTCGGGCATCGCGGCGTGGCTGGACCGGCATCATCTGCGCGGCGGCGCGGCTGAAAATATTTTATCCCAGGCCCCGCGAAGCGTGAACTTCGACGGCTCCGGCGCCGCGAGCCGTGAGGCAAGCAGTGCCGGGCCGCATGAGGAAGCGATGGCGCGGCCCGGTGCTCGCGAGCAAAATATCGGCAGGCTCATCGACGGAGCCGAAGGCCTGCGCGGCGCCTACGGGATCAAGATCGCCCGGCTGCGCGGCGCCGTGGCCCAGCTCCCGCATTACGGCCTGGAAGACGACGCCGTGACGTTCCAGCGCATCCGCGGGGAAGTCGACGGCATCGACGGCGAGATCCAGGCTTGCCTGAGCGCGCTGCTCACTCCCCTGCGGGTCTCGGAGGAAGGGGAGGCCGCCGCGGCCGTGCGCGGGCTTTCCCTGGAGCGCCTGGAGTGGCAGATGGGCCTCTTGGAGAACCGCCTGCGCGCGAATTTGTCCGAGGCCGACGCTTTGGCGCGTGAAATCCACGAAAATTACTACCGCACGGCGAGTGTCCAGGTCGCCGAGGTCAAAACAGAGGCCGTGGTCAAGCGCCCGTGGTACTTTCTGGGGCTCATTCCGGTCAAGGTCCAGGTCAAAAAAACCGTGACCGTGTCCGCGCGCCGGAACAAGAAGCCGTTCGTCACTTGGACCGGCGAGAACAGCGACATCACGCTGGACTTGCTCAAGCGTTACGCGGACCAGAAGCTGCCCGCCCCGGTCCTGAAATAAAGTAGACTCGAAGGATGAACGACTCCGCGCGCGGCCTCTGGGCCGCGGCGCTGGGCGCGCTCTTGGTCCCGGCGCTGCCTCATATAATCCGGGCCGCGGGGCCCGCGGCCAAGAACCCGGGCACTTTCGTCTACGCCGAGATCGAAGAAATCACCAGTCTCGACCCGGTTTTTCCCTACGACAACGCGAGCCAGGGCCTCATCTACAACCTCTACGACACCTTGATCGCCTTTGAGGGCGCGTCCTTGACCCGCTTTCGGCCCGCGCTCGCGACCGAGGTGCCCTCGCGAAAAAACGGGCTTATCTCCGCGGACGGGCTCGTCTACCGTTTTCCCATCCGCAAGCACGTGTTCTTCCAGGACGGAGAGCTCCTGACGCCCGAGGACGTGCGCTACTCCCTGCTGCGCTTCATGCTCACCGACCGCGCGGGCGGGCCCTCGGCGCTTTTGCTCGAGCCCATCCTGGGCGTGTCCTCGACCCGCGACGCCTCGGGCAGAATCACGCTCGACTTCAAGAAAGCCTCGGACGCCGTGCGCGTGGAGGGGAACGACGTGGTCGTGCGTCTTGTCCGGCCCTTCGCGCCCTTCTTGTCCATCATGGCGCGCTGGAGCTACGTGGAGTGCGAGTCCTGGGCCGCGGCCAACGGCGAATGGGACGGGAAAGAGGCCGATTGGAAAAAGTACAACGACCCCGAGGCCGGGCAGTCCTATTTCGATTCCCACGCCAACGGCACCGGGCCCTTCGCGCTGGCGGACTGGGACTCCGTGGGCCGCTTCGTGCTTTTAAAGCGCTTCGACCGCTACTGGCGCGGCCCGGCCAAGCTCAAGCAGGTGCTGGTCAAGACTGTGCCCGAGCTTTCCACCCGCAAGCTCATGCTCGAAGCCGGCGACGCGGACTTGGTGGAGGTCGCGGCGCCCCTGGCCGACGAATTGAAGGGCCTGCCCGGCGTGCGCTTGGAAGAGGGCCTGCCCGAGCTGGCGGTCGACCCTGCGTTTTTCTTCACCTTCCACATCAACCCCCAGGCCAACCCGGACATCGGCTCGGGGCGCTTGGACGGCGACGGCATTCCGCCGGATTTTTTCACGGACAAGAATCTAAGAAAGGCGTTCGCCTACGCCTTCAACTACAAGGCCATGGTCAAGGACGTCTTCCATGGCCGGGCCGAGCGCGCCGTCGGCCCCATCCCGCCCGGGCTGCTGGGCTTCGACCCCAAGGGTCCGCGCTACCGCTACGCCCCGGCCAAGGCCGAGGCGTATTTCAAGAAAGCCTGGGGCGGGCAAGTGTGGCAAAAAGGCTTTCGCTTTACGCTCACCTACAACACCGGCGGCGAGAGCCGCCTGGCCGCGTGTGAAATCTTGAAGCGCGGCGTGGAGGCCCTAAACCCCAAGTTCCAAATCAACCTGCGCGGCCTGGACTGGCCCTCCTACCTGGCCAAGGCGCAGCAGCGTCTCCTGCCTATTTTTTCGCGCGGCTGGTACCCCGACTACCCGGACCCGCACGACTTCGTGTTCGCCTTCTACGATTCAAACGGGCGCTACCCCTCGGCGCAGGGCTATTCCAACCCCAGGATGGATAAACTTATCGCGCAGGCGGCCCGGGAGCTGGACCCGCAAAAGCGCGCGCGGCTCTATCATGAGATTCTGCGCCTGGGCTACCAGGACGAGCCCGACATCGTGACGGTCTACCCCACCGGCGTCTTGGCGCTGCGCGCCTGGGTCAAGGGCTTGGTCTACAACCCGGTGTTTTTGGACGCGTACTACTATCCCGTCTCAAAGGAGTAGGGCGTGAGCGCTAAGAGCTCCCGCGGCGCCTTCGCGGTCCTCATCCTCGCCAACGTCGTCTACGCCACGGCTTATTCGACGGCGCGCGTGGCCATGAACGGCGTGCCGCCCGCCACGCTGGCCTTCGTGCGCCTGTTCATCGCGGGCTTGGCGCTGCTGCCGTTTTTCGGCGTCCGCGGCGAGGCGCCGCTTTCGCGGCGGGATTTCTGGTCCGTGGCGGGGATGGGCATCATCGGCTTGGGCGCGGCGTTTTGGCTCGGCAACGTGGGCATCGCCTGGTCCTCATCGACCGACGCGGCGCTGCTGGTGGTGGTCGAGCCCGTCGCCTTGATGCTCCTGGGCCCGGCGCTTTTGGGCGAGACGCTCTCCCGCCGCGAGGCCGCGGGCGCGGCCTTGGCCGTGGTCGGCTCGGCTCTGGTGGTCTTCAACGGCGTGCCGGGCGTGAGCGCGCGGCTTTTGCCGCATTGGCGCGGCGATGTGATTTTAATTCTGGGCGGCCTGGCCTTCGCCGTCTATTCGCTTTTGAGCCGCCCGGTGCTCGCGCGCGCGGACGCCGGGCGCGTCACCGTGCTCTCCATGTTCTGGGGCGCGGCCGCGATTTTTCCCTTGGCCGCGCGCGAGTGGATGGCGGGACGGCGGCCGGTCTGGACCTTTTCCGCGGCGGCGGCGACGATTTACCTGACGCTGGCGGTCACGGCGCTGGGATTTTTCCTGTGGAATTGGGCGCTTGAGCGCGTGGAGACCTCGCGCGCCGCTATTTTTCTCACCAGCCAGCCCATTCTGGGCGCGCTCTTGGGAGTGCTCTGGCTTAAAGAGCGCGTCACCGTCTTCACGCTTTCGGGCGGCGCCCTGATCGTGGCCGGTCTCGTCGCGGCCTTCTGGCCCGCGCGGGCTAACGCGCTACAAGCTTTTGATGCGCTCGCGGATAAGCCCGCAGAGATAATCCGCGGCGGCGCCGGGAGCGAGCTTTAAAAGGGCGACGTCGCGCCGCTCTTGGTCCATGAGTCCGGCGAAGATTCGGACGGCCCGGTCGGGGCCGACGCCCAGCGCCGCCAGGCAGTGCGCCGCGGTCAAGACGGTGTCCGGGCCGATGAGAGTTCCGCTGCACAGGCCGCGGCCGGGCGCCAACCTGGCCTGGGCCAAGGAAGTCTTCGACAAGCACGTCGGGGCCTAGGCCAAGGGGCCATTGGGCCCTCGCCGCGGGGCGCGGGTTGATCTATTCTATAGGAAGCCGATGAGCTCGAAACCTTGGGGGGAAACCATGAGAACGGACCGCCGTGCCGGACTTCGCTTGGGCGCAGCACTTTTGGCCGCGGCTTTTCTCGCCGTCGGCGCCGCGCGCGCCTTCGCCATCGAGGGCGAGGGTTCTTTCGACGGCGGCCTGGGCGACATGGGCCCGGCCTTCAACGCCCTGACGGACGGCTTGGCGCCCTTGAATATGCCCCAGCTTCCGGATTTGTCGGCCGGCGCGCTTTCTCCCGCGCTGCCCAGCGCCGCGCTGGCAGTACCCGCGGCGCCCGTCCGGCCCGAGACCAAGCCCGTGCGCCGGTGGGCCGCGCCGGCCCCGGTGCAGTCCGGAGAGTACACCCTTTTGACCGAGCCCTTCAGCGGCCGGACCGCGGTCTTAAACCTCATCAACAACGCGCGGACCTCCATCAACCTCACCATCTACGAAATCGAGGACCCGCCCACGATTTCCGCGCTCATCGCCGCGGCCCAGCGCGGCGTCACGGTGCGCGTCATCTACAATCTTTATTCTTTCCGCGGCCGCGACCCCAACGCGAAGTACATCCAAGAGCTGCAAAACGCCGGCGTGCAGACCCAGGCGGCCAGCCGCCAGTTCGAGGTCACGCACGAGAAGACCATCACCGCGGACGGCACGTCGGCCGTCATCATGACCTTCAATTTGGTGCCCAACTACTTCTCGGGCACGCGCGATTTCGGCATCGTGACTTTAAACGCCGCGGAGGTCGCGGAAATTGACGCGGTCTTCAACGCGGACTGGAACGGCGAGCAAGCCGATCCGACCCTGCCCGAGCTGGTCTGGAGCCCGGAGAATTCCCGCGAGAAAATTTTAGGCGTCATCAACGGCGCCACGAAGACTCTTGAGGTCTACGGCGAGGAAACCGAGGACCCCGAGTGCATGCAGGCGCTCATCGCCGCGGCCCAGCGCGGCGTGGCGGTGCGCTTCATCACCGCGGTATTGAGCGGCCGCGGCGGCCAGGACGGCAACGCGGCCGAGCGCCAGGTCCTCAACGACAACGGCGTGCAGGCCAAGGCTTTGAACAACCCGTACATCCACGCGAAGGTGATTCTGGCGGACTACGGCACGCCCAACGCCCGGGTGTTCATCGGCTCGGAGAACTTCTCCAAGACCTCGCTCGACCGCAACCGCGAGCTGGGCATCATCTTGAACAACCCGCCGCTCATGGACAGCATCGAGGGCACCTTCAACTCGGACTGGGCGCAGTAAGCCCCTTCCTATATATACCCCGTATACCAACTAGTAGTCCGTCTCGCGTAATCTGACCATTTATGCTTGAATCTCTGCGCGCACGCCGAGCGCAGGAGGATGGCCATGGCCTACAAGCATATCGTCAAGCTCTCGGCGGAAGAACGGACCGGACTC